>Ga0070667_100000589_pt1 | contig 35617 bp, 31 predicted proteins | sample KBSS33metaG_FD_64659 | JGI IMG/M metagenome (GOLD analysis project Ga0070667, IMG submission 64659) | Switchgrass rhizosphere microbial communities from Kellogg Biological Station, Michigan, USA - KBS S3-3 metaG | ecosystem: Host-associated > Plants > Roots > Rhizosphere > Soil ...
ACTGCGTAATCGAGATCCGCATCCTTGAGAATGACGAGAGGACTCTTGCCTCCCATCTCCAGCGTGATCTTCTTCCTGTTGGCGGCGCATTGGATCGCAAGTTCACGTCCCACGGCAGATGACCCGGTGAACCATATCAGCTTGACGCGAGGATCCTTGATCAGAACTTCGCCCAGAGACGGGCCGTCTCCCGGAACGACATTCAAGACACCAGGCGGTAAACCTGCCTCGTGAAAAACTTCGGCGATCTTCAGCCCAAGCAGCGACGTTTCTTCAGACGGTTTCAGTATGAATGTATTGCCGGCAGCCAGGGCCATGCAGACTTTTTTCGTGCTCAGGATGAGAGGGAAGTTGAATGGGGCGATTCCGGCGACAACGCCGAGCGGCCGTCGAATGGCGAGCGAAATCAAACCTGGCATGTCCGACGGCATCGTCTGTCCGAAAATCCGTCGCGCTTCTCCAGCAGATGCGCGCAGCATACCGACGGTAAATGAAACTTCGAACTGCGCCTTGCCAAACGTGGATCCGGCCTCATCGATCAGAACATCCACAAGCTCCTGCCGTTTCGCTTCCAGGATATCGGCGGCACGGATCAGAATAATTTCGCGGGCCGCCGGAGGCGTGTTTCCCCACGCGGCGCTGGCCGCCTGGGCCGCATCGATGGCCTGTGTCATTTGTGCAGGCCCCGACATGGATACTTTGGCGACGGGCGTGCCATCGGCGGGATTCAGGACCATGGTTTGGGCTTTTTCGTCGAGAGTCACGGTCTGGCCATTGATGTAGGGCATCGAACACCTCCGGTTGGAATGATATGCTTTCGCGTCAGCATATAACGCAATCAACCTCAGGAGGAAAACATGAAAAGTAAGGCTTCAGCGGTGTGGCAGGGTGGACTTAAGGATGGCAAGGGTACGGTTTCCGCAGACAGTGGTGTTCTCAACAACGTGCCGTATTCGTTCAGTACGCGCTTTGAAGGCGCCAAGGGAACCAATCCTGAAGAACTCATTGCCGCCGCTCACGCCGGTTGTTTCGCCATGGCTCTTTCCGCCCAGCTTGGCGAAGCCAACATCACCGCCAAGAATATCGAATCGACGGCAACCGTGACTTTGGAAAAGACCGACGGTGGTTTTGCCGTCACGTCGAGCCATCTCACCGTTGTCGTTCATGCTCCCGGAGCAAATCGCGCGGCTGTCGAAAAGGCCGCGGACAATGCCAAGGGCGGCTGCCCCATTTCAAAATTGCTCAACACCAAGATCACCCTCGACGCGACGTATCAGCTTTAAACATCTGATCAATGTTCATCTCCTGATGGCTGCGCCCTGTCGGGCATGCATTCGCTCCATTCATGTCTCAATGGTCAATTCTCATCCGAACCGGATCGGACATGAGCGGAGCGAATGCAAGCCCGACAGGGCGCAGCCGGGAGGTGCTGAGAATCGAACATGGATCAGATCCTCCAGTGCTCCCCATACCGCTTTTAACAACGATTTACAATGCAACGCCCGTGACAGTGCGACATTGGATTTCGAATTCTGGAGGGTGTGTTATGAAACGACTTCTGATTTACGCGTTGGCTTTATCCGCAGGCACCCTGCTCGCTCAAAAACCAGTGGCGGGTAAACTTCGCAATTCCATTGGCATGGACTTTGTAAAAATCGCTCCCGGCGAATTCATGATGGGCTGTTCCAGGGACGACAAGGAATGTAATCCCGATGAGAACCCAAGACATCGGATTCAAATCACCAAAGCTTTCGAAATCGGGAAGTACGAAGTGACACAGGCCCAATGGGTGGCTGTGATGAAATCCAATCCAAGCAGCAACAAGTCCGACACCCGCCCAGTTGAAACGGTGAGCAAACTGGAAGCTCAGGATTTCATCGCAAAGCTGAACGCGATGAACGACGGTTACAGGTATCGTCTTCCCACCGAAGCGGAGTGGGAGTATGCGGCACGCGCCGGCTCGGAATCGCCGTACTCTGGACCACTGGGGCAAGTCGCCTGGTATGCGGCGAATTCGGAAGATGAAACGCATCCGGTGGGGCTGAAAAATCCCAACGCCTGGGGCCTGTATGACACGCAAGGAAACGTTCGGGAGTGGGTGTCGGATTTTTACACGGCCAACTATTACAGCAACAGCCCGGCGGTTGATCCGACCGGACCGGAGTTCGGCGCGCGTGGCGGGCGGGGCGGACCCGGAGGCGGCCAGGGTCCCGGCGGACCTGGTGGAAGAGGTGGGCGAGGCGGACAGCAGGGCGGCAATCCACCACCCGCGTTCCCGCCGGAACCTCCGCCGGGCGCAACGCAGCAACAGCAAATTGACACGCTGCGACTGCAGGTCCAGCAATTGCAACAGGAAATTCAATTGCTTCGAAATCAGATTAATGGAGGTCCTCCTCGCGGCGGCCCTGGCGGCCTGGGGAGAGGAGGAGGCCAGGGGCCTGCAGTGATCGGTCCCAATGGTGATCTTATCGATCCTCTTGACGGTCTTCCCACCGGCCTCCCGGTCGTACGCGGAGGTGGTTGGGATCAGAGCGGTGCCTTCCAACGGGTTTCGGCGAGGTACAGCTATTACGGACCCACGTTAAGAGTCAGCGATATCGGCTTCCGAGTCGTTCGGCAACCCGTCGCGCAATAGGCCAATGGAGTTCTTGGGAGAAATTCCGATGAAAATAAAAATTCTCGTCGTCGCTGGTTTTGCAATCTGTCTGACCGCGCTGTCGATTCCTGCTGAAGCGCATCACTCCTTTCAGGCCGAGTACGACCAATCCAAACCGCTCACCCTGACTGGAAAGCTCACGAAAGTCGTGAATGAGAATCCTCATGGATGGATCTACCTTGAAGTGACAAACGCGAATGGGAAAGCGATCACATGGCAACTCGAAACGCCAGGGCCGGGTGTTTTAAACGGGAATGGCTTTACGCGAAGCATTTTTGAAACTCTGGTGATGACGGGCGAACGGGTAACGGTCACCGCCTATGCGGCCAGAGATGAATCCAAGCACGGATGGGCGGGGGGCTTGACTCGTGCCGACGGCAGCACCGTCATCACACTCAGCGGCATCCCGCCGAATGGACCGGGGGGACGCGGCGGACGCGGCCAGTAAAGAAGGGGTCGTCAGACCCCTTTTTCCATGCCATACATTTTCATTTTTCGGTAGAGGTAGCTGCGCTCCAGTCCGAGTTGTTTCGCGGTCTGGGTGATGTTCCAGTCGTTTTCATGGAGCTTCGAGAGAATAAACTCTCTTTCAAACTGGGCCCGTGCTTCGTGAAGATTGGATGCCGGAATGCTGGATGTTCCGTTCGGCAGCGAAAGATCCCGAGGTTCGATGCAGCTCTCTGCCACCATAATGACGAGACGTTCGACTTCATTGCGCAATTCGCGCACATTGCCTGGCCATGAATATTCCATCATGGAATCCAGCGCTTCGGGCATGAACTCCTTCGGTCCTCTTCCGTGTTCGGTATTGAAGATCCTCATGAAGTATCTGGCAAGGATCGGGATGTCTTCCCGGCGATCCCGCAATGGCGGTACGAAGAACGGAATCACGTTCAGCCGATAAAACAGATCTTCGCGAAAGCGCCCCGCCGCGATTTCCGATGTGAGGTTCTTGTTCGTTGCGGCAACGACACGCACATCGACATGAACGGTTGCCGGTGCGCCGATAGGTTGAAAGCGCTGTTCTTCGACAGCACGCAGAACCTTTGCCTGAGTCTTGAGCGTCATGTCTCCGATCTCATCTAGAAAAAGCGTGCCGCCATCGGCCAGTTCGAATTTTCCCTTCTTCGCATCACTGGCACCGGTGAACGAGCCCTTCGTGTGACCGAATAATTCACTCTCGATTAACTCCTCGGGAATCGCCGCACAATTCACTTCCACAAAAGGGGCGTTCACGCGGTTGCTTAGAAAATGAATATTGCGTCCAACCAGTTCCTTGCCCGTACCGCTTTCTCCATATATAAGGACTCGACTGTTTGTTGGTGCAACGACGGCGATTTGCTTACGCAGTGACTTGATGGGAATACTTTCTCCGACTATATGGAAGCGTTCTTCCAGTTGATGCCGGAGCATATCGTGAGCCTGTTCCAGGCGTCGAAGCGAAAGTGCATTCCTGGCGACGAGTAGTGTGTGCTCCAGGGATAGCGGCTTTTCGATAAAGTCGTAGGCGCCAAGTTTGGTTGCGGTAACTGCTGTCGCGATTGTGGCATGACCTGAAATCATGATCACTCGAATGTCCGGGAATCGTTCGCGGAGGCGGCGCAGTGTCTCAAGGCCGTCAATTCCGGGCAGCCAGATATCGAGCAGCACGAGATCACACGGAGTCTCTTCGAGTTTCTGCAGACATTCTTCGCCGCTGGATACGGTGTCCGTTGAGAAACCTTCGTCCTCGAAGGCGCCCTTCAGCGATTGGCGGATGCCCGGTTCGTCGTCGACAATGAGGATTCTAGACATACTGGTAATTCAATAACAAAGCGCGTGCCGTGTGGGGGATTGGGTTCGGCGCCAATGTATCCGCCATGATCGGCAATAATGCGGCTCACAATGGAGAGCCCCAGTCCGGTTCCGTCCTTCCGGGTTGAAAAATATGGAGTGAACAATCGTTCACGGTCTTCCGCAGTGATTCCACGACCGGTATCGTCTATCGTAAGCCGGACCATGGTGCCGTCGCGAGCAAGATCCGCGGTGATGGTCAGCGCCTTGTCCGGCTCTTCGGACAAAGCTTCCAGCGCGTTGTCGATCAGGTTGATGAGAACGCGCTTCATCTGCATGGGGTCGATGAGAACCAGTGGGAGATCTTCCGGCAACGCAACGGTGACGACAACCCCTTCCATTCGTCCTTCATACAATGCCAGCGTCTTGTCGACAAGTTCCCGGATGCTGTTGGGATATCGCGCAACGGTGGGTAATCGGGCAAAACGTACAAACTCGTCTACAAGGTTCCGAAGGCTGGATACTTCGTCGACAATCAAGTCGACACATTCCCGAATCACACCGGTCACGCGTGGCGTTGCGGTCGGGACGCGTTCGATGTTGCGGGAGATGCGCTCGGCCGAAAGCAGTATCGGCGTAAGCGGATTTTTAATCTCATGCGCGAGACGCCGTGCAACTTCTCTCCATGCGCTTGCCCGCTGCGCACGGACGACCTCGGTCAGATCTTCCACGACGAGAACGGTGCCACCCGTTGTCAGGCGGCCGGCCGTGACGGCGCTGTGGACGGGTCGTCCTGGGGTGACGAATCCGATCTCCCGCGAGATGGATGTCTCTTCGGCATCGGCAATCAGCGCGATGATTTCACGCAGGTCGGGTCCCTTGAATATGTCGCTCAAGGTTTCTGCGTGTTCCACTGAGAACATCGTTCGAGCGGCACGGTTCAGCGTATGAATGCGTCCCTCGCTGTCGATGGAGATCACGCCGGTCGGAATGCTTTCCAGGATGACTTCCATGTAATGACGGCGGTTCTCAAGCTCCTGGCTGGTTGTATGCAGCCGGTCAGCCATATCGTTGAACAACGTAATCAGCAAGCCGAGTTCGTCGCCGGCCTTGACCGTCACGCGATGATCCAGGTTTCCGGCGGAGATTTCCCGCGTGGCCTCTGCGAGAGCCACAATCGGGACGGTGAGACGTTTGGACAAATACAGCCCCAGTGAAACTGCGGCGAACATGACGAGCACCGTAATGAGAGCGAGCACGTAGATGTAGGTGTCTCGAAAATTCTTTCTTTGCCGGGCCAGTTCCAGGTAGGCGTCCTTCTGATCCGAAATGGATTCATTGCTTCGGGCGACTTCATCGAGAGGCGGAAAGATAGCCGCAAGAATCTTCGGTCCGCTGCGGCTCTGAATGCGAATGGCGGCAAGCCAGCCGGCTTTCACGTCCATGAAGACTTCGTCGCCGGAGCCGATGGCGCCAAGAACATCGCGTCCGATGGAGTCTGACGATATTCCTTTTTCGGTGGCAATCCGGTCGACTGGCCCTTCGGGATCGATGACCATCAGGGCGTTCAACTTGAATGCCGATCGCCTGGGTTCCAGGTCCGAAGGCAGTTCGGATTCCGATGCAAGGTGCATCAGTAATAGTCGCGCGATCTCTTCGTATTCTGTTTTCCACTGTTGATTGTTCCTGTCGGTCGCCTTGAAGATCTCCTCGATTGGCGCGTTGAACCATTTGTCGATGCTTCGATTCAGGAGTCCGTAGGAAAAGGCGAACATGCATATGGCGGGAAGCAGGGTCAGTGCAACGAGCCGAATCAGCAGTCCGGTCTTGAATTTGGAGCCCGGCATCTGTTGCCTTCGTTCCATCCATACCTTGACGACTGTCCGCAGCAGCACAAATCCGAAGACGAGAGTCACAAGAAAAACAAGAGCTGAAAGGGCAGACGTCACGACGATTCCGCTGGGATCCGTTGGATTGAGAAGCGGCTTGAGATTGAACGCCTGCTGGGCAAATACGATCGAGGCCAGAATCAGCAGCGATGCCCCGGCAATGACGAGTCTTACGGTCCTGGGCTGTGCCTTCATGGGAGCCTTAATGGTATGGCAACCGCACCCCCACCCGTAGCAGATTTTTCTTTTTGCATCTATGACCCCGTATTAAAACTTTCAAAACGTTAGTGCGAGGGGCACATGGCAAACTTTGTATTCAAGGGTCGAAACAGGCAGGGTGAATCCGTAACCGGGGAGCGAGTCGCCGACAACAAACAGGCGCTGGCAGTGGCTTTGCGTCGAGATCAGATACTCCTTCTGGATGCCAGCGAAAAGAAGGCATCGTCGGGGAAGGGGGTCCTCGGCAAATTCGAAATTGGCGGCAATCCCACTCCAAAGGACATCGCCGTATTTACGCGACAGTTCTCGGTCATGATTGATTCCGGCGTGCCCCTGGTGCAATGCCTGCAGATTCTGGCGGAGACTCAGGAAAACAAGAAATTCGCTGCCGCCATTATGGCCATCCAGCGTGAAGTCGAATCCGGGAACAATCTGGCGGCGGCCATGAAGACCCAGCCAAAGGTGTTCGACGACCTCTACACGAACATGGTGGCTGCCGGCGAATCCGGCGGTATTCTCGATACGATCTTCCAGCGTCTGGCGGTGTACATCGAGAAGGCGGTGAAACTGAAACGCGCGGTTCAGTCGGCTCTGGTTTATCCCTGTGCCGTGGTTTTCATTGCCAGCGCCGTGATTACGCTGATCCTTTGGAAAGTAATTCCGGCCTTTACCGATCTGTTCAACGGCATGCAGGTTCAGTTGCCGTTGCCGACACGAATTGTTATCTGGGCGAGTGAATTTGTCGGCAGCTATGGGATCTTCATCATCATCGGGCTGATCATTCTTTCCGGTGTATTCCGCTCGTACTACAAAACTCCAAAAGGACGACATGTCGTTGATGGCCTGATTCTACAGTCGCCTATCTTTGGCCCATTGATGCGGAAAATTGCAGTTGCCAGATTTTCCCGCACCATGGCGACTTTGATTGCCAGCGGTGTTCCAATCCTGGATTGTCTGGACATTACGGCGCACACTTCCGGTAACGCGATCATCGAAGAAGCGATTTTGAGCGTAAAGCGAGCCATTGAGGAGGGCCGTACGATCGTCGATCCTCTAAAGGCGTCGGGTGTATTCCCTTCGATGGTGGTTTCCATGATTGGCGTCGGCGAACAGGCCGGCGCACTCGAGAAGATGCTCACCAAGATTGCGGATTTCTACGAACAGGAAGTCGACGCGGCTGTGGGCGATCTGATGACCGCGCTGGAGCCGGTGATGATCGTCGTACTCGGCGCCATCGTCGGCGGCATCGTCATTTCAATGTACCTTCCGATGTTCTCGCTCATCAACCAGATGAGCAAATAGAATGTGAACGGCACTTCGATCGAAGTCATGGACAGGCGCGTCTGGCTGCAGCGCCTGATCTATGCCCGATTTATCGTATTCCTCGTTTTTATACCAGTTTCTCTTTCGATCCGGACCATCAAGATCGAACGAGCCGGCGACATGCAGTTGCTTCTTGTCGTCGTCGCGATCTTGACGATCTGCTGGTGGACGCTGCTGCAGCGGAATAAATCGTATACCCTTCAGGCATACGCCCAGATTTCGATCGATCTTCTGTTGATCACCTGGACGGTTAATCGAACGGGCGGAATTGACAGCTACTTCGCCTCGCTCTACTTCCTGGCAATTGTCATATCGAGCATACTTCTCGAACGCAGTGGCGCTTTTTTTGCGGCGACCGTCAGTTCGATACTGCACTTCGTGCATCTGGACCTGGCGTATTTCCACTACGTTCCGGATCTCAGTACAGGTCAGTACCTGCTGTCATCCCTCCAATTCATCATTGCCCTGAACATCTTTGGGTTTTGCACCGTGGCGTACCTCTCCAACTTTCTGGCGGAGAACTGGCGCAGGACGGGGGCGGAACTGCAAAAATCCACGGGTCAGGTGGCATTTCTTCAGGCGTTCAGCGACAAAGTCGTCGACAGCATGGGCAGCTCTCTGGTGACCACAGATGTGAACGGCAAAATATTCCTTTTCAATCGTGCGGCTGGAAAGCTGACTGCACGGAACCCAAAGGATGCCTTGTCCAAATCGATATGGGATATCTTTCCCGGACTGCGTTTCGACAATCAGACAACGAAATCCGATGTCTGGACCAAGCGCCGGGATGGCCGGGACATTTATGTGCGCTATTCGGTCTCGCCCATCATGCTCGACGACAAGAATACGGCGGGCTACGTTTGGAGTTTTGAGGACCTTACCGAGATTCGCCTTCTGGAGCGCCAGGTACGGCAGAAGGAACAGATGGCCACCATCGGCGCGCTTTCCGCGGCGATTGCACACGAGATCCGGAATCCGCTGGCATCCATCACCGGATCCTTCAAGCTTCTTCAGTCGGATCTCCAGCTGACCGAAGATCAAAATCAACTTGCGGGCATCATTTCACGCGAAACGGAACGCCTGAACCGGACGATCGCGGAGTTTCTTTCATATGCACGGCCTCCGGCTCCGCAGCTTCGCAGAACCGATCTGGCGGTACTGATTACGGAAATGGTAAGCCTGATGCGAAACAGTTCTGAACTCAATGGACGACATTCCATTGAAATGCGGCTACAGGCCGTCACTGCAATGGTCGATGAAAGTATGATGCGTCAGGTGTTTTACAACCTCGCGACGAATGCAATCAAGGCGATGCCGGATGGAGGAACGCTCACCATCAGTGTTGAGCCACGCAACGGAGCGCAGGTTCGATTTGAAGACACCGGAATTGGCATGGATGATGCCGAAATGAAAAATCTCTTTGTGCCGTTTCATTCCTCTTTCAAGAACGGAACCGGACTCGGATTGCCGATTGTTTACAAGATTGTCACCGCACATAACGGAGTCATCGGTGTGAAATCCCGCAAAGGCGAAGGCTCCACGTTTTTTGTCGATCTGAAGAAATGATCGAAAGAGCCAAAATCCTGGTTGTCGATGACGAACGGTCTATCCGTGAGTTGGTGGAAATCGTCCTGAAGAAGGAAGGCTTCGCCGTCACCGTCGCCCCGAACGCGATTGAAGGACTGGAGCGCAGCAAGACGACGGAGTTTGACCTGGTCGTATCGGATATCAACATGCCCGACATGTCCGGAATCGATCTGCTGCGAGAGCTCCGAACCAATAACTTCACTGGTCACTTCATCCTGCTGACCGCCTTTGCCAGTGCAGAGACCGCCATACAGGCCCTGAAGATGGGTGCTTTCGACTACATCATCAAGACTGAAAACTTCATCGAAGAACTCAAACTGGTCGTCTACAGCGCGCTGGAGAATCGTCGCCTCCGCGAAGAAAACACCTACCTTCGCCGCGAGTTTCGCAAGGTTCACGGCATGGGCAACCTTGTCGGCAAGAGTCAGAAGATGCAGGAGCTCTTCAAGATGATCGAAGTTGTCAGCGCGACCAACAGCACTGTGCTGATCACTGGAGAGAGTGGCACCGGAAAGGAACTTGTCGCCAAGGCCATCCACGTCAACAGCCAGCGCGCAGACGCGCCGTTTGTTTCGGTGAATTGCGGGGCCTTTACCGACACACTCCTGGAAAGTGAATTGTTCGGTTATATGAAAGGATCCTTCACGGGCGCAGCGACCAACAAGAAAGGTCTGTTTGAAGTTGCAGACAAAGGCACCATCTTTCTTGATGAAGTCGGGGAGACGAGTACCGCAATGCAGGTGAAGCTGCTCCGAGTCCTGCAGGAGCGGATGATACGACGCGTCGGTGGAACCGAGGAGATTGCAGTTGATGTGCGGGTGATCGCCGCCACGAACCGGGATTTAACGGCGATGGTCGCGGAAAACGAGTTTCGCGAAGACCTCTACTACCGCATTCGCGTCATTCCTATCCAGATTCCACCGCTGCGGCATCGAAGGGATGACGTTCCTCTTCTTGCGAACCACTTTCTGACAAAATTCAATGGAATGATGGGAAAGAATATCCAGAGGCTGTCGAAAGAAGCACTCCAGAAGATGGAGACCTACGACTGGCCGGGCAACGTTCGCGAACTCGAGAATGCAATGGAGCGTGCCTATATCCTCGAGACCTCAGGGGAACTTTCTGCACAGCATCTTCCCGACAATGTTTCTTCCACTTCCCGGCCCCGCACGTTGGACACGATTCCCGAGGAGGGCATTGATCTGGAAGGCTACGTTGCCAGTTTGCAGAGGCGGTATCTGGAAGAGGCGCTGGACCGAACAGGAGGCGTTCAGGTAAAGGCGGCCGAGCTGCTTCGGATGTCCTATCGATCGTTCCGCCACTACATGCAGAAGCATGGCATCGAGGGAAAGTGACAAACCTGGTAAGTGCGGGTGATCACCCCTCACGGCCAGGAGTGGCAACTTGACGCTTATCGTGTGCAGCTATAGACAAATGCGGGCGGGAAGTTATTCCAGACAACGGGACTTTTTGAAATGGAGCTGAAGTACTTTGGAAGGATTCTGGAGAACCGTCGTCCCGGTGGCAGCATGAGCCCGTGGACATATGCGAAAGTAACGAACTGGCCGCCTGGCCTGAGCACGCGCATCATTTCATCCAGGAATTCCACCTGCATTGATTCCGGGAAGGACGCCCACGGCAATCCGGACACGATGCAATCCACCTGGTCGATTCCGGCGGAGTTGCATATCTCCCTGGCATTGGCGACGGAATCCTGGAATATCTGAATGTCGGGATGTTGCTTGCGAAACATCTCCGCAAGGCGGGGATTGATTTCGATGGCGATGAGTCTGGCGTCAGGGTCCAGGGATTGGAGGATGTAGGTGGTGAATGCGCCGGTGCCGGGGCCGTATTCCACTACAGCTCTGGCATGACTCAGATCGAGATTTCTGACAATCGCCTTGCCCAGAGCGTCGGAACTCGGAACGATTGCTCCGGTCGCCATGGGCTGGGCGAGGAACTCTCGGAGGAACCGTGCCGAATTGTTAGAAGACATATTTCGCTGTATCTCGATGGAATTGCCAGGTCAGTTCACCACCTCCCTGAGCGCATCGCTCTGCAATGGCGCTTCGGGAGTGTAGCACCGCTTGAACCAGTTTATCTGAAACGATGGACTCTTTCAGTACCTCGCCGAGCTTCCTGTTGTGCACGAGGCTGGAATAATCTCCAACACCATTTGTAATGATAACCGGAACGCCGCAATTGAGATACTCCGCGAATTTTGCCGGCGACGACGTTTCGATGTTGGGTGAAGCGCGGAGCAGAAGGAATCCCAGATCGGACGCATTCAGAAGCGCAGGGACACGCTCGTGCGCGGCAGCGGTTACTGTGAAGGTTCCCTCGGGAAGACGTCTCGCCAGAAAACCACGTGCGGCGTCTTCGCCGGGAGTTACGGCGAGAAGGTGTGCTGCAGGATATCGCTCTCGAAGATTGTTGAATGCTCGTACGAGCTGTTCGGATTCGTACCACTCGAAAAAACTTCCCAGATGGGTGCAGATGAGGCGATCGGAAAGTCCCAGTTCAATTCGTGTGCGATCCCGCAACTTCGGATCAACTTGAAACTGACTTGCATCGGCACAACAGGGAATCACGGAAAGTTTCGACGCCGGTACCCCGTATTTCTTCAACACGTATCGTCCCAAAGCGCGCGAGACGACGACGACGTGATTCGAATTTTTGATTACCCACTCTTCCAGCATTTCCAGGGCTCGTCGAGATCGATCGCCGCCTTTGCCGAGGAACACGTACTCTTCGGGAATGCGGCCGTGGTAATCCAGGACTACCCGGTAACCATAAAACCGTCGGGCGGCAAGCGCAAGGGCTGCAGAGTACAGGTTGTGTGCATGAACCACTCGAATGGGGTGCTTGCGGGCAATCACGCCCACTTCCATGAAGAATCGGGCAAATTCCGAGCGGGGGACGGCGGCGTGTGCAATCTCATCGCTCATTTCGAATTTTTCAGGATGTCGGTCGAATAGAAGCAGGAATGGGTCCAGTCCGCCGGCGGAGTCCAGATGTTGAAGTTCGCCAAGAACGCGAGTACGGTAGCCGGTTTGATGAGAAAGATCGCCGTAGGAGAGAACGAGGTTCCAGCCCGCGGTCACGCGAGACTGCGCGTCGTCGCGGCTCTCGCGATCACGCGTTCTGCCGCGGCTTTGCCGCTGAGTATCGAGTCCTCCATCGAGAAGTATTCCCATCGTCCATATCGTCCCGCTGCAAATATATCGCGGGACTCGAGGTAATCGAGCAAATTCTGAAGACGCGTTTGCCGATGAACATCGAAAACCACATACGCGAATTCGATATCCAGCATGTGCCGTGTGAGAATGCGGTCATCGGGTTTAAGGATGCCGCATCTTTGAAGATCCCTGATTGAACGATCAAAGGCTTCTTCGATGTTGGGCTTTGAGCATGAAGGATGGGTTATTTCGATGTATATCGAACTGGTACCTTCCGGCGCAACAGAGGTTGAGAAATTCATTGGAAATCCAACGCGCGAGAAGATGAACTGGTCTTCGGGAAAATAGATCCAGTGTTGATTGCTGATCCCGGCACGATCCACACCGATATTGAAATTCAAAACCGATATCGCACTCAGTTTCTCGGCATCCTGCCGCAGCGCATCCGGTGTGTCGCCCAGCATTCGGAAGAGCAGCGGCAGAGGAAGAGTGGAAACCAGGGAATCGTATTCTTCTTCGCGTCCGCCTGCCAGCCATACGACTTTTCTTTTCGGGTCGATGCGTTCCACCGACTGCTCGGAGTGAATTTTGGTGATCGAAGTTGCAAGGGCGCGCGGGAGGCAATCGATTCCACCGGCCTTGGGATAAATGAATTTGGGGTTATAGCCCATGCCTTTGTTGGTTAATCCGAGGGCGCCGTTGACAACCTCCTCGAGCGTCGGTTTCGGAATGGACCAGCTTACCCAATCGGATGTGATGCTGTGCAAATCCTGCTTCCAGAATTTTTCGTTGTAGGGAAGCATAAAGTGTTTCGCGATGCCGGTGCCGAACGTCCGCAACGTCCAGTCGTGGAAGTTTGAAGGCGCTCCACCGTGATGTTCCTGCATGCTTTCGACAAAGCCCATCACGCATTCCTTGACGACTTCCGGCGGGAGCCCGTAGGTGTTGGCCTGAAACGGATACGGCGTCGTGACAGACTTCGAATAGATCGATGCGAACCGCTCGTGGGCATGGAATGCATCGGGAAGAAGTTTCGCGACGAGTTCCTTGGTGTATGAATTTCGAAGGTGGATCAGATGACCGGTACAGTCAAACGTGAAGCCATCCTGCGTGAAGGACCGGCACAAGCCACCGACTTCTTTTTCGCGCTCGAAGACGATGGGGTCATGTTCTGCCAGGTGATAGCCGGCGCTGAGTCCGGCCAGTCCGCCGCCGATAATTACGGTGTTCTTCATGAATGCATGTCGACTTTCATCAGCAGGTAGGCAGAAAGGCAGAGGGCCGAGATGGTGCCGGCGAATGTGGCCATTGCCCATTCCAGCTGCACCTGGCTCATCAGAAGCGCCACGCCGCCGAGCAATGCTCCTCCGATATACGCCGTGATGGCGGTTTCACGCACGGATAGATTGCATCTCCGCAATCGCAGCGCAAAGTGATCCGGGCTGCCTTTAGTCACCGGAATACCTTTGCGCCACCGGATGAACATCACGAACATCAGGTCGAAAATCGGTATGCCAAGAATCAGTACCGGGCTGATGACGGCCAGCACATTGATGCGCGTGTACCCGGCATTCATGGAAAGCGCGGCCAGCATGAATCCCATGAACATGCTGCCGGAATCTCCCAGAAATATTTTGGCCGGATGGAAATTGTGCCGAAGGAATCCAAAAGCAGAGCCGGCAAGCACTACCGCAAGAAACGCCTGAGGTTCGCGGCCGGCCATGAAGTTGGCTGCCGCAATGACGATTGCTGCAATGGTAGCGACGCCCGAAGCGAGTCCATCCATGATGTCGATGATGTTGAATGCGTTTGTGACAGCGAGAATCCACAGCACCGTCAGCGGAATGGAAAGGTACAGCGGAAGAAATACGAGCTTAATATAAATCCCGGACTTGATCAGGACGAGTGCTGCCAGCAGCTGGCCAAAGGTTTTCTGTCTCGGAGTAAGCGCGCCGAAATCGTCAATCAATCCGACGATCAAAGCGATGCTTCCCGAAAGTAGAAGTCCGAGTGTCTGCTGTTCGAAACTGTCGAATTTCGTGAAGACGCCGACAGTCGATAAAAACGCGATAAAGACTGCGAGCCCGCCCAGGTATGGGATGGCGTTATTGTGTTTTTTCAGCTTGCCGTCGGGTCTGTCGACGATGCCAAGCTGCAGCGCCGCTTTTCGCATCGGTGGCGTCCAATACATTGCGAAAACGAAACTGAGAACGAACCCGCCTCCATATCGGAAGAGCGGCGATTCTAAGATATTTTCAAGCATTCCTGATATGCCGTTTCCAGATTCGAGACCGATGTGCCGATATCGAATTCCATGACGCGAGACTTGCCGCGTGCCCCCATCTTCCTGCGCAGCTCCTGACTTTCCACGAGCTTGAGAACCGACTGTGCCATGCCTTGAATATCGTGTGGTTCGTGGAGATATCCATTTTCTTCATGGATAATCGCCTCGCGAGCGCCGTCCACATTGGTTGCGACAATGGGAAGTTCGCCCGCCATGGCCTCCGAGAACACGCACGGTAAACCTTCCCATAGGGACGTCAACACGACAATATCCAAGTTGCGATAAAGGTCGGGCATCTCACTCTCAGTCTTCCAACCGAGCAAAGTGATATTTTCTTCTATTCCGTGTTGACGAATTCGCGCCTCGACCTGCGGTCTCAATTCGCCGTCTCCCGCCATCACGAAATGGACTCGCGGGGTTTGCTTAAGAACTTCGGCAGCCAAATCCACGAAATCCACCGGTGACTTCTGCGGTTTGAAGCAGGCGATCATGCCCACGATGACTTTCCCGCTGCCATCGTCCACTCCCCACTTTGCAAGTTGCGTCCGGCCGGGGCCACGTTGCATGAATTGATCCACGGAAATGGCATCGCGGCATAGAATCCAGTCGCCACGCTTGAATACGCCATTCTTTTCACCCTTATCGGCATTGGCATAGGAAACCACCACGAGTTTTGTGCTGATCCGGCCGGTAATTTTTTCAAGCCATATATAAAGGTTGCGGACCGACGGGCGCTGAAAGTCGTTAAACCCAAATCCATGAGCGGTGTGGAAGATGTTCGGGACGCCGGCCAGCCACGCCGCCCAGCGGCCGAGAATTCCGGCTTTCGAACTATGGGTGTGTACGACCTGCGGACGTTCCCGGCGAAAGAGCCTCCAAAGGGCCACCAGTGCCATGAAATCCTGCACCGGCTGAACCTCACGGATCAGAGACGGAATCCAATACCGGGTCAAATCGGGAATGCGATTGGCCCAATCGACAAGCAAACCATCGGGGTTGGAAATCAGAGCCACGTCGTATCGATCGCGAGGCAGGCGCTCCAGCGTCATCAGTGTGACTTTCTGGGCACCTCCAAGCTCAAGCTTCGTGATGACATGAAATACTTTTGGTTTCATCACATCCACCTGGATCGAGGGCCCGCAAGTTCGATGGAGTGCCGGGATTTCCATCGATCCGGAATGCGGCTGAGCAGCCATGGTGCGTCGCCCTGCAATACGTACCAGAGCGCTCTTTGGGTTCGCGCGCGAGTGCGCGTCCAGGTTGCTCGAGCCGAATCGTATGGGTACGGAAGGTGTGTCGATCGCAGACGTTTCAACTCGCGGTCGCATCGATCCGCTTCCGTCGAGGATTTCGAGCGCGGATGAATTCGAAACTCCGCAAAAAAACGGTTGATGTGCGTGAATCGGCTTCGCTGTTTTACGAACCGTACGAACAGCTCGGTGTCGAACGTGAAGAGGTAAGACGGATCGATGCCGCCGCTTTTTTCGTAGGTCTGCCTGGACCAGAAGACAGCTGGTTGCTGCAAGTCGAATCCGCCATACAGATAACCCATGGGGGCAAATGGCGTCTGCCGACGTTCGCCAATGTGGCGTCCATCGGTATCGATCCACCAGGTATTACCGTAGACGACATCGGATTTCCCGGACCTGAATGCTGCTGCAACGGCTTGTAGCGTCCCTGGTGTGTAGAGGTCGTCGGAATTTAAATAAGCCATGACGTCGCCGGTTGCTTGTCGAAATCCCTTGGCGATTGCATCCGCGGCGCCGGAATCTTTTTCAGACACCCAATAGGACAGGCGAGATTCGTAGCTTCGGATGACGTCCACCGATTGGTCTTTCGAGCCGCCGTCGATGATGATGTATTCCAGGTTGGGATAATCCTGCGCCAATACCGACTGAATGGTCGCCTCGATAAACCGGCCCTGGTTGTACGACGGCGTCACGATGCTGATTCGGGGAAAGCTCATGACCACCTCTGAACGTGCACAAGAGGCTGAAAATAGGTGAAAGATCTCAACACAACCCGAACTATACCGCGAGAGACATGCCTGGAGAAAAACGACAAGTACGATTTGCCGAAAGTTCATGATGCACTCTGAAAATTCGTGTCACTTGTGGTGTCACCGGAGTACCGAGGTGGAGTTCGACGGCTTCTAAAGGCCGCGTGAGATACTTATTGGCGTCAGATTGAACTTATCGGAAGGATAGAGAAGAAAACGATGCTCGGACGCATGGTGAATTCATTACTTCAGCCTGCCGGTTATCAGATGAAACGGCTCGAGCCGGACCCGGCAGCGGTAGAATCCATTCGCGAAGTTGAAGCGTTGTGTCGAGAAAAGGTGTTTCCGACTCTGCTTCGCTGCGAGGGCCGAGCGTCCCTGCTCGCGAAACTGGTAGGCACAAGTCTTGTCGAAGCGCTTTTTCTGTTGAATGAACTATCGCAGGCTCAGCAGCTCAATGGGGATGTTTGTGAATTCGGGGTAGCGCAGGGGGCCACCTCGGCGCTGATCGGCAATGAGATTCGTCATACCTCGAAAACACTTTGGCTTTTCGACTCATTTGAAGGATTGCCTCGTCCGACGGAAAAGGACAAGTTGATCGACGATGTCTTCAGTTTGGGAAGCATCGAGAACTATCAGGGCCAGATGGCAGTTAAGCAGAAGAGTGTTGTATCGCGATTGAGAAACAGCGGAATACCGCTGGACCGAGTACAAATTGTTCCTGGGTTTATCGAGGAGACGAGTAAGAAGGCCTCGCTGCCGGACAGCGTATGTTTCGCTTATGTGGATTTCGATTTCTACGAGCCGATCCTGATTGCCTTGCGGCTGCTGGCATTCCGGCTTCCAGTAGGTGGCCGTGTCGTGATTGATGACTACGGTTTCTTTTCCGCAGGGGCGCAGGCAGCTGTGGACGAATTTATGCTGGAATCCAAAGGCGCTTTTGATCGACGATTGCCACCGCCCGGCTGCGGTCACTTTGCAATGATGACGCGATTGCGGTGATTCGCAAAACTTCGAGCAGATGGGGAAATCTATATTGAACGATAGGTTTCCGCCGTCTGCCGGGCGCAACGATCCCAGCTGAATCGGCGTTCCTGTTCGATTCCGAGTTCAACGTACTTCCTCCGCTCGGTGGAATCGTACGCGAGGCCTTCGATTCTGGTCATGAAGCTTTCAGCACTTTTCGTGTCAAAGTAAGCCCCTGCTTCGCCTGCGACCTCGGGCATGGAACTCGTGTTTCCGCATATCACCGGGCAACCGTAATGCATTGCTTCGAGGATCGGAAGACCGAATCCCTCATAGAGTGAAGGATAGAGAAATACTTCAGCGTGACGGTATAGACTGGCTAACTTTTCGTCGGAACCCGAATCAATTAGCACACGCCCCTCCAGCCCCTTGCTTCGAATCGATACCCTTTCGTCGTGTGTAAATGGCCGGCCGCCGAAACAAACCAGCACGAAGTCCTTACGAAGGCGAGGAGAACCTGCATACGCTTCAAGTGCCAATTCGAAATTCTTATATCCGGTGCGGGAGCCGACATACAGGAGATAGGGTTCGGGAACGATTGAAGGGCCGGGTATCAGAGTAAGCGAATTTCCATGGTAAATCACGTCCACCTTTTTCTCCGGCACCTTCAGGATCTCAATGAGATCGCGTTTGGTTGAATGTGAAACCACAATGATCCGTTCGGCTCGATCGATGGCGCGGCGCTTGAGTTCAGGCGTGGTATCGCGGTCCGCAAAATATTGTGGGAAGAGTTCGTAGATCATGTCGTGAACCGTGGTAACGCGGGGTAAACCATACTTCGAGGACGCATAGTAGGTTTCATGAACAATGTCCGGCTGCTCGTGACGCAGTTTCCAGCGGACAAGTTCGCCATTCAGTATCTGCACGATTCGTCTGGGGCGCGGCAGCTGGTTCACGTGCATTCCCCAGACCCTCAGCAAAGGATCGTCTTTGATGTACTTGTTCACGAAGAGGGGAGCCAGGATTTCTACGGCGTATCCCTGGAATGTCCGAATACGGCTTGCGACTTCGAAAAAATAACGGGAAATCCCACCGTAAACCTGTTCGGAGAATATCTGATGGTCATATGCAATTCGCATCCGGTTCGTTTGAAAAATACTCCGTCGATTTGCAGCATCCTGCCGCTTCCACGATCGACAAAGCCCGGGACAAATCCGTAGACATCAAATTCCGAACGCGCCATCGCGTCCAGAATTCGAAAGGAAGGGTGCCCTTCGGTGTCGGCTGTCATTCATAAATGACACGCAGCCCCCCGCGCCTCACGACGAATACACGATATTACGAGGGCGATTGGCTGTCGACCAATAGTCCTGACAAACGATGGAGAGGAGTGCCTCGAATCCGTGAATTCCCGTTTTCAGGACTGTGTCCCGCGGTTATTCTATCCCGACCTGTCCGGATTTGGACGAGGCGAGCGACGCAGCGCTCCAGGATTCAGGGAACACACATATGAAAGCAGTCATTCTCGCCGGCGGTCTGGGTACTCGAATCTCGGAAGAATCGCATCTCAAGCCCAAGCCGATGATCGAAATCGGTGGCAAGCCCATTCTTTGGCACATCATGAAAATCTATTCCCATTTTGGGATCAATGAATTCGTGATCTGTTGCGGTTACCGGGGATATGTCATCAAGGAGTATTTTGCGAATTACTTCCTTCACATGTCGGATGTCACCTTTGACACCGCGAACAACACGATGGAAGTTCATCATCGAAACGTTGAACCGTGGCGAGTGACGCTTGTCGATACCGGGCAAAACACTCTCACTGGGGGGCGCTTAAAGCGTGTGCGTGAGCATGTCGGCAAAGAAACCTTCTGTTTTACCTACGGCGACGGTGTCGCGGATATCAACGTTCGCGCTCTGGTCCAGTTTCACAAGTCGCACGGGAAACCTGCCACCGTCACGGCCATTCGACCTCCAGGTCGATATGGTGCGCTGACCTTGCAGGGTGGACTCGTCAGCGGTTTTCAGGAAAAGCCGGCTGGTGATAATTCGTGGATCAACGGAGGGTTCTTTGTTCTGGAACCGTCCGTAATCGACAGAATCGCCGATGACATGACCCCCTGGGAAGCCGCACCTCTGGTTGGTCTCGCTGCCGAAGGAAACCTCATGTCTTATCAACACGAAGGTTTCTGGCAGGCGATGGATACCCTTCGCGACAAAAGCCAGCTCGAGGAACTCTGGACGGAGGGCACATCCCCATGGAAAGTGTGGGAATGACTCTCTTTGGTGGTGTGTATCCAGCGCGTCGCGTATTGGTTACCGGACATACTGGATTCAAAGGGAGTTGGCTCGCAACATGGTTGAGCCGGATGGGCTCCGAAGTGACCGGACTTTCGTTGCCCGCAGATACCTCTCCGAATCATTGGGACCTGCTCCACTTGCCTGTTGCGAATCTAGTCGGGGATATTCGAGACATTGCTGCCGTGCAGAGTGCGATTCGGCAAAGCCGTCCCGAAATTGTTTTTCACCTTGCCGCTCAGCCTCTCGTGCTCCAGTCTTACCGCGCGCCCCTGGAAACCTGGTCCACCAATGTTCTGGGGACTGCAAATGTCCTCGAAGCCTGCAGATCGGCTCCCGACTTACGAGCCATCGTTATTGTTACAACAGACAAGGTATACGCCAACATCCAGACGCCGCGCGGCTACATTGAAGAAGACCGGCTGGGAGGTCACGATCCGTATAGCGCATCCAAGGCGGCCTCCGAACTTGTTGTTGAAAGCTACCGGAAGTCTTATTTTTTTGAAGACGACGCTCCGCTGATCGCCACTGCTCGCGCAGGTAACGTTATCGGCGGGGGAGACTGGTCGGAAGATCGTTTGATACCAGACGTGATGCGCGCTCTGAGCCGGGGATGTTCTCTGGAAGTTCGTTCGCCCAATTCAACGCGATCCTGGCAGCACGTTCTCGAATGTGTCGCGGGTTATCTGTTGCTGGGCCAGAAGCTTTTTTCAGGCCATCGGGACCTTGCCGAGGCATGGAACTTCGGCCCCGGTCCCGAAGACAACTGTTCGGTGGCCAGTGTGCTCGCCCGTTTTCAGAAATACTGGCCCCAGGTTCAGTGGCATCGTTCTGATGTACCCAAACATCACGAAGCGAAATTGCTTTGTCTGGATAGCCGCAAGGCAAGAGCGCGACTTGGCTGGAAACCGGTGTGGGATCTTGACACTGCCCTATTGAAGACGGCGGACTGGTATCGTCAGCTGGCAGAATCAGAGAGACTTCTGACTCATCAACAGTTGAAGAGCTACGAAGCTTCCGCAACTCAATCCGGCTGCGTTTGGGCCGCCCAATGAAATATACGAATACATTCATTGACGGCGTGTGTGTCATCGAGTCGGGTCCCTATCAAGACCACCGCGGATCGTTTACTCGTTTGTTCTGCGCATCGGAACTGAGTGCAGTTGTTGGTTCACGGCATATCGCACAAATCAATAAGTCCCGGACGACGATGGTCGGGGCCATTCGTGGACTGCATTGCCAGCGACCACCGGATGCAGAACTGAAGCTGGTGACCTGTCTGCGAGGGCGAGTGTGGGATGTGGCCGTGGATTTTCGCTCCGGTTCGAAAACTTTTCTGAAGTGGCATGCTGAGGAACTGACTCCGCTGAACTGCCGGACTCTGGTGATTCCCGAAGGTTGCGGCCACGGATTTCAGGTGCTGGAGGGGAATAGCGAGCTGCTGTATCTCCATACGGCGTTTTACAATCCCGAATCGGAAATGGGCGTGCAACCAACGGATCCGCGCCTGTCTATTCCATGGCCGCTCGTCATTACGGACCTGTCGGCTCGAGACAAAATCCATCCTTTGCTACCCCCGGATTATTCCGGCATCAATGTATGAAGTGCCGTCACTGTGGATGTCCGTTACAACATACATTTCTCGACCTCGGGTTTGCGCCACCGTCGAATGCGTACTTGAATGCTTTGGACTTGAGCAAGCCTGAAGTTTATTTTCCACTTCGGCTGAAGGTGTGTGCTCACTGCTGGCTGGTTCAGACCGAAGACTACGCCAGTGCCGGGGAACTGTTTCCACACGACTATGCCTACTTTTCGTCCACATCATCGAGTTGGGTCAAACACGCAGCTCGGTATTCGGCCGGAATCATCCGTCGTCTTGCCCTGACTCGCAAAAGCTTTGTGATAGAGGTTGCTTCCAATGACGGCTATCTTTTGAAGAACTTTGTTTCTGCACGAATCCCGTGTCTGGGTATCGAGCCAACGGCAAGTACGGCCGCAGTGGCAGAAGGAGCAGGCGTTCCCGTACTACGGGAATTCTTTGGCCAGGCTTTGGGCCGAAAGCTTGCCGCCGATAACAAACGGGCGGACCTCATTATCGGGAACAACGTGTTTGCCCACGTTCCGGACCTGAATGATTTTGCTTTGGGTCTGAAAGCGGCACTCAAACCGGGCGGAACCATTACACTCGAGTTCCCGCATCTTCTCCGGCTCGTGGAAAAGGTTCAGTTCGACACGGTGTATCACGAACACTTCTCCTACTTTTCCCTCTACACCACCATGCGAATATTTGCGGCTGCCGGTCTGCGGATCACCGATGTCGATTCGTTGCCGACGCATGGAGGCAGCCTGAGAGTCTATGTTTGTCATGTGGACGATAGTCGTGTGGATTCTGCGATCATCCCCACGATTCTTGATGAGGAAAAGCAACATGGATTGCAGGGGCTGGATGTCTACCTCGGATTTCAGAAACGCGCCGACGCAGCCAAGGATGGCCTGCTCCGTTTTTTGATCAAACAAAAGTGTGCCGGCCGCAAAATTTGCGCATACGGCGCGGCAGCCAAGGGCAATACGCTGCTGAACTATGCCGGTGTGAGGCCGGACCTGTTGCCATTTGTCTGTGATGCTGCACCTTCCAAGCAGGGTAAGTTTCTGCCGGGGAGTCATATCCCCATTCTTCCACCATCGGCTTTAAAGGAGCGCAAACCGGATCTGGTGCTCATTCTGCCCTGGAATATTGCCGATGAAGTGGTTCAGCAACATGCATATATCCAGGAATGGGGAGGTCGATTCGTGGTGGCCATGCCCGAGATTCGAAATCTATGAGAAAGATTTACTACACCAAGCCCAGCATCGGTGAACGCGAGCTGGAATTTGCAATGGATGCCGTGCGTACGGGATGGGGTGAACACTGCTATGACTACATCAAGAAATTCGAGGGAGGGTTCAGTAGTTATCTTGGTGTCCGTCATTCTGTGGCAACTTCGAGCTGTACCGGCGCGTTGCATCTTGGTTTGCGGGCACTGAACATTGGCTCCGGAGATGAAGTCATTCTGGGAGACATCAATTGGATTGCCTCCGCCGCGCCTGTCTTCTATGTGGGAGCGACTCCGGTACTGGTCGACGTGTTGGAAGACTCCTGGTGTCTGGATCCGGAAGCCGTATCCAGGGCCATCACCAAACGGACAAAGGCGATTATTGCGGTCCACCTGTATGGAAACCTTGCCGCGCTGAACGAACTGAAAGAGCTGACGGAGCGTCATGGTCTGGCACTAATCGAAGACGCAGCCGAGGCGCTTGGCTCGCAATACGGCGGAAGAAAAGCAGGGAGCCTGTCGACGTTTTCCGTTTTCTCCTTTCACGGTACAAAGGTGATGACTACCGGTGAAGGTGGTTTGCTGGCTACAAATGACGAACTCCTTCACCGTCATGTCGAGCAACTGAACAATCACGGCCGCGCGGCTGGTGACTCGCGTCAGTTCTGGCCTTCGGAATTGGGTCATAAATACAAGATGTCCAATGTACAGGCCGCACTGGGCTGCGCTCAGCTGGAGCGGTTGGAGGAGCTTCTTTGCCGGAAGAGGGAAATCTTTACTCGTTATCGTGATGGCCTGCTTGCCCGGATCCCAGGCGCCAGGATGAATCCCGAGCCTGATGGGACCTGGAACAGTTACTGGATGCCCACGCTGGTCCTGCCGGAGTCGCATCGCAGCAAACGCGACGCGGTTCTGGAGTTCATGCGCCAATCGGGGATCGATGCGCGTGTTTTCTTCCCCCCGTTAAGCGATACGCCGGTATTCAAGGACCTGCCTCGTGTGACCACACCGCGATCGCATGATCTGTCGCAACGTTCGTTCAATCTGCCCAGCTACCACGACCTGAGTGTCGCGGATCAGCAGTATGTGATCGAAATCGTCATCGAAGGGCTGCGCCGGTAAGACAAATTGAAGAGGAGAACGTGAATGTCGAATCCCGAACATAATGTTATCCATCAGGCTTTTCGATCCGAATGCGAACAGAACGCAAGAAATGCCGGACAGGACGAAGGTCTGAAGATGGCAACGCACGACTGGTTCGTTCGGGCTAATGGCCACAAGTATTCCTACAACTTCAGCTGGCTTGGTCGCCCCATTATCCAATATCCCCAGGATATTGTTGCCATGCAGGAATTGATCTGGAAGACGCAGCCGGACCTCATCATTGAAACCGGTATCGCACATGGCGGCTCGCTAATACTGAATGCATCGATACTTGCCATGATGGATTATGCGGAAGCCGTAAAGGCCGGAACGACGCTCGATCCGAAAGCGGGTCACCGCCGGGTGCTTGGCCTGGACATCGACATACGTGCTCATAATCGCGCTGCAATTGAAGGTCATCACTTGGCGCATATGATCAAAATGATTCAGGGCTCCAGCATTTCGTCATCGGTGATCCAGCAAGTCCATGAATTTGCAAAGGGCTATTCACGCATTCTGGTTTCGTTGGATTCCAATCACACCCACGATCATGTGCTGTCCGAATTGGAGGCGTACGCGCCCCTGACCAGCCGAGGAAGTTACTGCGTGGTGTTCGATACGGTCATTGACGATCTCTCAGACGACATGTTTTCGGATCGTCCCTGGAAGAAAGGTAACAGTCCGAAATCCGCGGTCCGGGAGTATTTGAAGCGAATCAAAGACAGCGGAAGGACCGCAAAGGACGGTGGGAGTCTCCAATTCGAAGTCGATAAGGATATCGAGAACAAGTTACTGGTGACTGTCGCACCGGATGGTTACTTGAAGAGAATCTGATATGGGTGTGATCCGGCGAAACCTTATTGCCAATTTTGCAGGTCAGGGTTGGATTGCACTGATGGGTTTCGTGTTTGTTCCCTTCTATCTTCGATTCATCGGCGCGGAAGGTTATGGCCTTATCGGTTTTTTTGTTCTGCTGACTTCAACACTCTCGCTGCTCGATATGGGCTTCAATGTTACGGCAACCCGACAGATTGTCGCGTACATGGAAGCCGACGATGAGAAAAGGGTCCGGATTGCGACCCTGCTTCGATCCATAGAAGCAATGTTCTGGGCGATTGCCGTACTGGCAGGAGTATTGGTTGGTGCCGGCGCACCGCTGATCGCGGCACACTGGTTGAATGTGGATGCGCAGCGAGTTCCGGAGGCTACCACTGCGATTCGGCTGATGGCTGTCGCGATAGTCGTTCAGTTTCCAATCGACTTCTATAACGGGTGTTTGATTGGACTGCAGCATCAGGTCCGCTTGAACGCGATCAACTCTGTGGGAGCGACGATTCGGGGGGCGGGTGCCATATTCGTACTCTGGTTTGTTTCTCCCACGGTAAAGGGTTTCTTCGCCTGGCAATGCGTCTTGAGCCTGGCTACAGTAATTTCGCTACGCTATTTTCTCTGGAAGAACATTGGCCCAAGGAAGACTGCCCGGTGGTTTGATCCGGTGGCCCTACGCGAGGTCGGCAGGTTCACGGCAGGGGTAGGGGGGATTAATGTTCTGTCTTATCTTCTTACCCAGCTCGACAAGATCATCCTTTCCAGAATTCTTCCATTGAGTGCCTTTGGATACTACACCCTGGCCTGGACACTTGGCACCTTCGCCTATCGTTTCACGGGCCCGATTTTCAATGCCTACTATCCTCGAATCGCGCAACTGGTTACTCAGGGCGGCCCCGGTGACCTCGTGGATCCGAGTCCGGAAACGGAATTGGTTGGAGTTTACCTGAAGGCGAGCCGTGTGATGGCAATTGCGATTGTTCCATTTTCGGTCTGGCTGGCGTATTTCGGAAAGCAACTGCTGACGTTGTGGACCCATGATCCCATGGTTGCGCAGGCTGCAGCTGGCGCTGTCACTCTGATTGCTCTGGGGACAATGTGCAACGGATTTATGCATATTCCATACGGACTTCAGCTGGCGAGCGGATGGATTCGGCTGGCCTTTTGGCAGAATGTTGCGGCAATTGTGCTGATGGTCCCGCTGACGTTTTATTTCGCAACTCATTACGGCATCACGGGCGCCGCACTTCCATGGCTGATACTGAATATTGGATATGTTGTTGTGGGTGCCCCCCTCATGTACCGGATGATGCTTCAGGGTACAAAGTGGCAATGGTTTCGTTCTTCAGTAGTTTATCCGTTTCTCCAGGCGAGTTGCCTGACTGGAATGTTTTACTTCATGGCCAGCCGGCTGGGAAATCCGCTTGGGGGTGTAGCGTTGATGGGACTCGCTCTTTTCGTTTCCGTTACGCTCGTCGCGCTGGGATCCGGCATCGTTAACATTCGAGAAGTGATTCGATACTGCAGGGCATACGGATGAGTTCCGATTCTCGTCCGCTTGTCACTATTGGGCTGCCTGTCTACAACGGCGACGAGACGTTAAGAAGCGTTCTTGAATCGATCGTTTCCCAGAGTTACGCCCACTTTAGGGTCGTCATTTCAGATAACGCATCATCCGACGCGACCGAAAGCATTTGCCGGGAGTTCCAGAAAAGAGACGCCAGGCTGGTCTATATTCGTCAGCCTTCCAATATTGGGGCCGAGGCAAACTTCGACTTCGTTCTCGCCGAGGCCGACTCGAAGTACTTCATGTGGGCTGCGGCAGATGACGTGCGATCCCGTGAATTTCTTGAAAGAAATGTCGAGTATCTCGAAGTCAACCCGGACTTTGTCGCCTCTACTTGTCCGGTTCGCTTCGAAGGTGGTGAATTTGATCCCATCCATATGGGAGATCAAAGCCTCGACCAGTCTGACCCCTATGAAAGGATCCTGAAATTCCTGGAGGTTTGGCATGCGAATGGACGAATGTACTCGTTATTCAGGACTGAAGCTTTAAAGGATACGAAGATGTCCGACTGTCGATATATGGGCGGCGACTGGACACTCGTGGCGAATTTGCTTGTCGCAGGGAAGTTTAAAAGATTGGAGTGTGGATATGTTGAGCGAGGTAAAAAGGGAGTTAGTAACAGCTTAAATATTTTCACGATATACCGTACCCGGCTGGTGTGCTGGGTATTCCCAATATTTGATATGTCGCGCGAACTGTTTAAAATCTTTCGTAAGGCTCAATTCCAGCAAAAACTGAAATTATTCGTTCGCGTATTACGGCTGAACTTTAACGCGTTCAAGACCCAGTTAAAGTTCGTGATGCGACAGCGAGCTCAGCGTCATAGCCGCAGTCTTCCCGTGTCCGGCAGTTAGTTCACTCTTTCTGGATTTCAGGGACAACTATATGAACGAAATCATTATCTGGGGAGCCAGCGGACACGCCAAGGTTCTCTATGAATTTTGCGGAAAACTAGGGTACAAACTCGTCGCGCTGTTCGACAACAACCATGATATTGCGTCACCCGTTGCTGGTGTGCCGCTTTACTATGCGAAGGATGGATTCGTGCGCTGGATGGCGGATCGAGGAAATACCAAAGTCCGTTGTCTGGTTGCAATAGGCGGCGAACGTGGTCGGGACCGATTCGAAATTCAACGTTACTTGCAATCTCAGGGAGTTCCGGCAGCTACAGTCGTTCACCCCGCCGCGTTTGTTGCGGAATCCGCGATTCTCGGAGAGGGCTCCCAGATCCTTGCCGGTGCTGTGGTTGGCGCCGAGGCCAGACTTGGCAGTTCCTGCATCGTCAATACTGCAGCCAGCGTCGATCATGAGTGTCACATCGAAGATGGAGTGCATATGGCTCCGGGTGTCACGCTTGCCGGCTGCGTACGAGTCGGAAGATTTTCCTTTCTTGGAGTGGGTGCGACGGTGTTGCCGCGAATTAAAATCGGTACTGATTGCATTATCGGTGCCGGTTCGCTCGTCACGCGGGATATCCCAGACGGCGTTGTTGCTTACGGCAACCCCGCTCGTATCGTTCGAAAGAGTTCACAGGATCGTAACGCTGTCATCTAGACAACATAGAACACAGCATAGCTAAACTTATGGATGGGAACCGTCGACGAAGTTCTGTTTAAACCACTCGATGGTGTCCCTGAGACCGTCATTAAATGAAACTTTCGCTCGAAAGCCAAAAAACTTTTCGGCCTTCGAAATGTCAAGAGATCGTCGAGGCTGGCCGTCGGGTTTTGACGAATCCCAGACCAGTTCGCCGTGGAAGCCGCTATATTCGGCGATTTGATTCGCCAGGTCCTTGATACTGATTTCCATGCCCGAACCCAGATTCACTGGATCGCCACCGTTGTACTGTTCGGCCGCGAGGAGAATTCCGTCTGCCGCATCGTCCACATGCAGGAACTCACGCGTCGCAGAGCCCGTACCCCACAATTCGATTCTGGATTTTCCGTCCCGTACCGCTTCAACGCATTTCCGAATGATTGCGGGAATGACATGCGAGGAATCGAGGTCGAAATTGTCTCCAGGTCCATAGAGATTCACGGGTAGCAGAAAAATGGAATTGAATCCATACTGCACCCGATACGCTTGCGACTGTACCAGCATCATCTTTTTTGCCAGACCGTATGGCGCGTTGGTTTCTTCCGGATAGCCGATCCACAGATCTTCTTCCTTGAACGGCACCGGTGTGAATTTTGGATAGGAGCATATTGTGCCAATCGCCACAAATTTGCGGACATGAAACCTGCGAGCGTATTCCATCATTTGCGCTCCCATCATCAGGTTGTCATAGAAGAACGAACCTGGACTTTTGCGATTGGCCCCGATGCCGCCAACATTCGCCGCAAGATGGATGACAATGTCGGGATGGGTTTCGTCGAACAGGCGGGAAACCTCGGCCTGCTCGACCAGATTGCAGGTTGCGCGCCGCGGAATAAAAATTTCAGCCGGGCCATATTCGCGAAGTTTTGCAGCAACGCGAGATCCGAGGAATCCAGAGCCGCCAGTTACGAGAACTCGCCTATCGGACCAGAAATTCATTTTTGACATCGGAATCCACCATCATGTGGACAAGCTCACGGAAGCGGACTTTCGGTTTCCAGTTCAGTATGTCTTTTGCCTTGGAAGCATCTCCAAGCAGCAGATCGACTTCGGCGGGACGATAGTATCGCGGATCAATTTCGACATGCTTCTTCCAGTCCATGTTCAGTCGTCCGAAGGCCTCATCGAGGAAGTCCCGCACGGAATGGGTTTCTCCAGTGGCGATGACGTAGTCGTCAGGTTTGTCCTGCTGCATCATCAGCCACATGGCTTCCACGTAGTCGCCGGCATAACCCCAGTCGCGACGTGCATCCAGATTCCCGAGAAACAGCTTTTGCTGTCGGCCGGCATGAATTCGTGCGACCGCCTTTGTGATCTTTCGTGTCACGAAAGTCTCGCCGCGACGCGGTGACTCGTGATTGAAAAGAATTCCATTGCATGCAAACAGTCCGTAGCCGTCCCGGTATGTACTCGTCATCCAATGCGCATAAACTTTAGCGGCAGCGTAGGGACTTCGAGGAATCAGGGGAGTGGTTTCGCTTTGGGGCGCCGGTGCATTGCCGAACATTTCGCTGCTCGAAGCCTGGTAGAACTTTGTCTGGATTTCGGCTTCCCGAATCGCTTCCAGCAATCGTACCGCCCCGAGCGCCGTGACTTCCCCAGTGTATTCCGGAATATCGAAGCTGACCCGAACATGGCTTTGCGCGCCAAGATTGTATATTTCATCGGGTGCCACATCCCGGATGATTCGATTCAGCGAGCTTGCATCATTGAGGTCACCATACACCAACCGCAGGTGGGGATTTGGCTCATGCTGGTCCTCGTAGATATGATCGATTCGACCTGTATTGAATGAGCTGGATCGGCGAATGATTCCATAAACCTGGTAACCTTTGGCCAACAAGAACTCGGCCAGATAGGAACCGTCCTGGCCAGTGACACCGGTGATCAGGGCCTTTTTCATCTATAGTGACTCTCCAAATTTCAATCCGCCTGCGACCGTCATTGAAGCATGGTACACAGAACGATGTCGATATGGCTTTCCGTCAAATGCGTGACTGACGGGACGCGACGCTCACTTCCAACCAATCATTTCTGAAGCCCTTCCGAAGATCCTTCCATTCAAAGTATCTGTCCACTTTCACCGCGAATTCTTCCAGAAGAACATGCCACTGTGTTTCAGGGATCCGGGCAGGTGGAAGCACCGGGGGTGCTTCACTCTGTAACTTTCACTTGTGTTCTTGAAGCGGATCGCGAACGACAGTGATTCACGGCGGACACGATCGTTTCGATGTGGCTTTCAGTCATTGAGGGATACAGCGGCAGCGAAAGTTCGCGTTCTGCAAAGCGTTCGGTGACGGGAAGTGATATGCCTGGATCGACCTCGCGGAACGCCTTGAAACGGTGTACAGGTTTGTAGTGGATGCTGGTCTGGATGCCGTCTTCGCGCAGCAGCTCTTCCATGGAATCACGCTCTGCCGATGTAGGGAACAAGACCGGATACAGATGGTACGAGGGTTCCTTATCCAGCGGAATCGAGGCCATGGGAAGTACCAGGTCGGGTTCAGACTCGGATAGAAGTACATTGTAGAGTCTGGATAATTCCTTCCTTTGAGTATTGATCCGTTCGAGTTTTGCCAACTGCGCCAGACCGAGAGCGGCGCGAATATCGTCGAAGCGAAAATTGAATCCGAATTCCGTCACGTCGTAGTGTCCAGGGCGGCCATTTTCCCGGTCCCAGCTATTGACTGTCATCCCGTGTGAGCGCAACAGTCGAACACGTGCGGCGAGATCCGGATTCGAGGTCGTAATCATTCCACCTTCAGCAGTCGTGATGTTCTTATTTCCGAAGAAGCTGAAGCAACCCGCATTGCTCCAGCTTCCGCATGGGCGTCCGTCATAGCGCGCGCCCGGTGCGTGCGCCGCGTCTTCGACGATCAATAGTCCGTGAGACTTTGCAAGACTGGCCAGCGCATGCATGTTGGCGGGAATGCCGGCATAGTGCATGGGAAGAATAGCCTTCGTCTTTGCCGTGATTTTCTGCTCTGCATCGAAAGGGTCCATGGTGGGGTCTTCGAGACTGCAGACATCCACGAGAACCGGCTTTGCGCCGCAGTGTACGACAGCCGCCGCGGTAGCAACAAAGGTCAGGGAAGGACACAGCACTTCGTCGCCAGTTCCGACACCGAGTGCCTTCAGAGACAGAAAGAGCGCAGCAGTGCCATTGGAGACCGCGATGGCATCCGATGTACCGCAGACCTTGGCGAATAACTTTTCAAACTCGGCCGTTCGCGGACCGGCAGTTATCCATTCGGAGTCGATGGCGTCGAGGACGCCGCCGAGCTCTGTATGATCAAAATCGAGTTCCGACAGCCTTGCGATCCACATGTTGTTTTATAAAGTGACTCTCCATTGCTGGAAAGTCGACGTTTGCCTGTTCGTAGTCATCGGGACGTCCAATGTCCTTCCAGTAGGACGTGGTTTCGTATCCAATGATGCGTTTGTTGTTGGCGAGTAATTGCTGCACAAGCTCGGGAAAATCAAATTTCACACCATTCGGAATGAATTCTCGAACCTGCGGAGCGAACACATAGATTCCCATGCTGACGAGATAGTCCACATTGGGCTTTTCACGATAGTGGGTGATTTGTCCACTGGCTTCGGATTCAATGACGCCGAATTGAACTGTTTCAATCCGCCGCGTTGTACCGATAGTTGCCATCGCGCCGGTCTCGTAGTGACGTCTGACGATTGCGCCGAAATCAACAGTGGTAAGAAGGTCGCCATTGAGCACGAGCATGCTGCGGTCGGATAGGGGCAGTTTGGCGATGGGTCCTGCCGTGCCCAGCGGAGTTGCTTCGTAGGAATAAGTGATGTCGAGTCCCCAGTCGCGCCCTTCCTTGAAATAGGCCTGAATGATACCAGCCAGATGACCCACTGCGAGCGTCACATCTCGGAATCCTTGCTCGGAAAGTTGCCGAAGAAGTATTTCGAGAATGGGATACTGTCCAACCGGCATCAGAGGCTTCGGAAGGACGGTGGTGTATGGCTGCAACCGTGTCCCTTTTCCGCCGGCGAGGATGACTACCGGAGTGTTCGCACAGAGCTTGAACAAACGGGTATTCGTCATTAGTTTCGACCTTGGAAGCGTCGGTTTTCTGACCCTGGGTGTCGGCGACACCGCGATTTGTCTTCCCCGAGGCCGCAGGCAAATTCAAAGCTTAGTGTCGATTTATCAGTAACCTGGGAATCCTTATCTGATCTTATCCGTGAACTGTACACGCGTGCCTCCCGCGAGGGTGGGTGCAGGTGGCAGGCCAAAATGTTTGGAGAAGCGGCGGATGCCGGAGGAACAGCTCCAAAAAATGAACAAGGGTGAGATTCCGTACTTGATGTGCGAGAAATCCCACCCCCGCTGTGAACCCAAATTCACGAGGCGATCACCAATGGCGCGCACGTTGTCGAATCGCGTTTGCTATCCGATCAACTATGGAATTTCCTCCACGCTAAGGAAGTTGCCCGTGGTATTCCACCCGGACAGACATTCGGCTGCATTAGCTGTTCGTAGCCCGTCCACTCGGATGATGCGCGTGCCAGCTGGAACACTCAACGCCCAGGCCATATGAGCGCCATTGTGAATCCGCCATCCAAAAGATGGTATCTCAACATCATCGTCGGAAAAGGTCGCCACGACTGTGCCATCGATGACGATCCGCCACTGGCACGCATTGAGGGTCGAGGTTCTGGCGCCCAGAGTGTCCTGATAGGTAATTCTCAACCTGGAGCTGTCGGTCACCTTATTCAGGGACACAACGCGATTTGTGAGCGCGTACCACGTGTTCTGCAGTTGCGAGGTGGTGACTTGAACGTTGGGAAGATCTGTAACGATTGCAAATGCGAGAAGTGCCGGGTCCCCCTTTGGTCCCTGCGGCCCTTCCGGTCCAGCGGGTCCCTGTGCACCCTCTCCCGGAATTCCCTGCAGACCTTGAGGGCCCATGGGCCCCGTATCGCCAGCGATGCCCTGGGGTCCGACTGGGCCTGCAGGTCCTGTTAGACCGGCCGGACCAGTCGCACCGGCGTCACCTTTTGGACCTTGAGGACCTGCCGCACCCGTCGGCCCCACCGGCCCCGCCGGTCCGATTGGACCAGCCGGTCCGATAGGACCTACCGGACCAGCAGGGCCCATCGGACCCATCGGCCCCGCCGGACCCGTCACGTTAATTGCCGCTGGCGCTCCAGCGATCGCCAACTGAACGCGTTCTTCGGTGCGCCTGCAGTCTTCAGTTGTTCCTATAATTCGAACTTGCCCATTGTCTTTTTGAATGCAGGCATTAAGTCCGTTCGGTCCCAGTTGAATATTGTTTTTGTCGTCCCGGGCGTAAACGCTATTGGGAAATACCGCAATTCCGGACATAAGAAAGAACGCGAAACCGTACTGCGCAATCCTGCGGAATGAATGTGGCCGCGAAAAACATCCTGTTACGTTGCTCACCATGGATCCCTCCATAATTTTGTTACGTGGCACTTTTTATAATTCCGACTTGCGTCGGATGAATCCATCCTCGGATCTTTCCGGGGAGAACTCCGTGGATGAAGTTAGGGCGGTGACGTCGACGGGTCAAATAACTTTTAAGGTTTTCGGAATTACTATCCGATAAGCATGGGAGTAGTGCCAGTGTCGGAAATGGATAACTCCAACCGGCTCTGCTTTGTTGATTTTTGACCAACCGGCCGGGTGTGACGCGGTCTCTCCTGCTTTTGTCCTCGACAGAGACTCTGCGCATTGTGGACCGTCCCTCTTACTGAAATTCCATCCACGCCACTGGAATTCCTGTGAGAGAATTCGGCAATGTTTCTGCGTCGTTATACACTTCAATATCTGCGCGTGGTCTGTCTGGTAACTTTATGTCTTCTTCAGGCGCCGCACGGTCAATCCGCAGCGCGAAAAGGGCTATTCGGCGAGACTCTGGTTCCGGCGCCAGAAATCCAGAATGAAAATGCGGTGGATCTGCCAACGGTTGGAAACCTGACCGAACGTCCCTTCTTCTCAACGCGCCGGCATCCGTCCATTGCGTATTCCGATAGTCCGACAACCGATGTCGTGGCGGAGTTAAAGCGCAAGGTGGATGAAGGTTCCGTCAGCCTGCCTTTTGAACGACGAAGTGGTTACCTGCGATCGGTAATGGAAGCGCTGCATGTGCCAGCCGAATCGCAGACTGTGGTTTTTTCGAAGACGAGCCTTCAGTCCCATTACATCAGTCCGTCGAATCCACGGGCCATCTTCTTTTCGGACGATGTCTCGGTCGCTTTCATTCCGGACGCACCGCTTCTGGAAATCGCCGCACTGGATCCGCACCAGGGTGTGGTGTTTTATGCGATCTCACAGCGTCCTGACGAGCGCCCACAGATCGTTCGGAGCGACTCCTGTCTTTCGTGCCACGAAGGGCACGACACGCTGGATGTGCCGGGGATGCTGGTTCGCAGCGTCGCCACGGGAACCGGCGGAGAAACCTTGACCGATTTGGGTGAATTCGTTTCAGATCAGCGAAGTCCGTTTGAAGAGCGCTGGGGAGGCTGGTTTATTACGGGGAAAACCGGTTCCGCCCATCACATGGGGAACTTGATGTTGTCGCCGGAGGCCGGATCAGCCCGGTCTTCCGGTTTGCCAAAACCACTGGCCTCTCTCGATGGCAAATTCAATCTGGAAGGTTATCCATCCCATTTCAGTGATGTCGCCGCGGTGCTGGTACTCAATCATCAAATGAAAATGATCAATTTGCTCACGCGCGTGGGCTGGGAGACACGCGTGGCGATCGATCAAATGGGGAAGAGTCCCCAGGACAAGGCGAATGCCGAACGATTGATTACTTCAGATGCAGCCGACCTTGCCGACTACATGCTGTTTATCGGCGAAGCGCCCATGCCCGGGAAGTTCGAATCGACTTCGGGATTCGCGCTGCAGTTTGCGGCCACCGGGCCTCGAGACAGCCGCGGCCGCAGCCTCCGTCAACTGGATCTGGAAAAACGTCTCATGCGGTATCCCTGCAGCTATATGATTTATTCCGCTGCCTTCGACGGGCTTCCCGATGCAGCGAGGGATGCTGTTTATGCGAAGCTCTGGGCCGTTCTTTCCGGAAAAGACAAGTCGCGAAAATATTCCAGTTTGACGCCGGATATTCGCGCGGCCATCGTGGGCATTCTGCTGGAAACGAAGCCGGGCCTGCCGGCGTATTTCAAGCCGCTGTAGGCGCGGTCTATGACCGCGCACGCTTTATCATCCACACCAAATCCCACTGAAGAATTGTGCGCGGTCATAAAGCGCGCCTCCAGTTCTCAGGTTTTCCCGTCTTTGTCAGCGCTTTCTGTGTACGATTTTGCCGGAAGGGGAAAGTAATGACGCGATGGCGCGCGCCACTGGCGTGGCTGGTGATTGTTGTGCTCGTGAGCTTCATTGTCTATCGCAATTCGCATCCGACTGCAACGCCGGACGAGGCCGCGGTTACCATCGACGACATACGGATTCAGGTGATAGCGGAAGAGCTTATCGGGATCAAA
>Ga0070667_100000590_pt1 | contig 35614 bp, 29 predicted proteins | sample KBSS33metaG_FD_64659 | JGI IMG/M metagenome (GOLD analysis project Ga0070667, IMG submission 64659) | Switchgrass rhizosphere microbial communities from Kellogg Biological Station, Michigan, USA - KBS S3-3 metaG | ecosystem: Host-associated > Plants > Roots > Rhizosphere > Soil ...
CTGACCGTCCCGGGCATCCGGTACGTCGTCGACCCGGGGACGGCGCGCATCTCGCGATACAGCCGACGCACCAAGGTGCAGCGGCTGCCGATCGAACCCATCTCGCAAGCGTCGGCCGCGCAGCGGTCCGGACGGTCGGGCCGTACCGCGCCCGGTGTGTGTATCCGGCTGTACTCGGAAGAGGACTTCGCGAGCCGGCCCCGGTACACCGACCCGGAGATCCTGCGTACCAACCTCGGCGCGGTCATCCTGCAGATGGCGGCGCTGGGGCTCGGCGACATCGAGGCCTTCCCGTTCCTGGACCCACCGGACGCGCGCAGCATCCGTGACGGCATCCAATTGCTGCAGGAATTGGGCGCTTTCGACGCGAAGGGCGCCATCACCGACGTCGGTCGGCGGTTGGCGCGCCTGCCACTGGATCCGCGCGTTGGCCGGATGATCCTGCAGGCCGACACCGAGGGCTGCGTGCGCGAGGTGCTGATCCTGGCTGCCGCGCTGTCGATCCCCGACCCGCGCGAGCGGCCGTCCGACCGCGAAGAAGCCGCGCGGCAGAAGCATGCCCGGTTCGCTGACGAGCACTCGGACTTCATTTCTTACCTGAACCTGTGGAACTACCTGCGCGAGCAACGGAACCAGTTGTCGGGCAGTGCGTTCCGCCGGATGTGCCGCGACGAATTCCTGCACTATCTGCGGATTCGGGAATGGCAGGACCTGGTCGGCCAACTCCGCAGCATCGCCGGCGACCTGGGCATCCGGGAGTCAGGCGACGACTCCGACGCGTTACGTATCCACACCGCGCTGACCGCCGGACTGCTGTCGCACGTCGGGCTGAGGGAAGGCGAGACGCGGGATTACCAGGGCGCCCGCAACTCGCGGTTCGTGCTGGCGCCGGGTTCGGTGCTGACGAAGAAGCCGCCGCGCTGGATCGTCGTCGCGGATCTGGTGGAGACGAGTCGGCTGTTCGGCCGCATCGCGGCCCGCATCGAGCCGGAAACGGTCGAGCGGGTTGCCGGAGATCTGTTGCAGCGCAGCTTCAGTGAGCCGCACTGGGATGCCCGCCGAGGTGCGGTCATGGCGTTCGAACGGGTGACGCTCTACGGACTGCCGTTGGTGCCGCGCCGTCGGGTCGGGTACGCGCAGGTGGACCCGGTTGTCGCGCGGGAGCTGTTCATCCGGCACGCGTTGGTCGAGGGCGACTGGCAGACGCGCCACCACTTCTTCCGGGACAACACCCGGCTGCGGGCTGAGCTGGAGGAGCTGGAGGAACGCGCCCGGCGCCGTGATCTGCTGGCGGGCGACGACGAGGTCTACGCCTTCTACGACCAGAGGGTCCCCGAAAGTGCGGTGTCCGCCAAGCATTTCGATGCCTGGTGGAAGAAGCAACGGCACACGACGCCGGACCTGCTGACCATGACGCGCGACGACCTCCTGCGTGCGGACACCGATGCCGATCAGCCCGATACCTGGCAGACCGCTGATCTGTCACTGCCGTTGAGCTACCGGTTCGAGCCCGGCGCCGCCGATGACGGCGTGACGGTGCACGTCCCGGTCGAGGTCCTGGCCCGGCTCGGCGGCGACGGTTTCGCGTGGCAGGTGCCCGCGCTGCGCGAAGAGTTGGTCACGGCGTTGATTAAGTCGCTGCCCAAGGACCTGCGGCGCAACTTCGTACCCGCGCCGGACACCGCGCGGGCGGTGCTGCCGGACCTCAATCCGGGAGACGGCTCGCTGCTGGAGGAACTGCAGCGTGAATTGCGGAGGCGCAGTGGCGTTCTGGTGCCGATCGACGCCTTCGACCTGAGCAAGATTCCGGACTACCTGCGGGTCACCTTCGCGGTCGAGAAAGACGGCACCGAAGTGGCGCGCGGCAAGGATCTCGGCGCGCTGCACGACAAGCTGGCCGGGTCTGTCCGGCGGGCCGTTGCCGGTGCCGTCGCGGGTGAGCTGCAGCGGACGGGCCTGAAGGCCTGGCCGGCGGACCTCGACGAATTACCCCGGAGTGTGGAGAGCTCGGCCGGTGGGCATACCGTGCGCGGCTTCCCGGCATTCGTGGATACCGGTGCGGCGGTGGATATCCGGGTGTTCCCGACTGCGGCAGAGCAGGCCGCCGCCATGGGACCGGGTCTGCGGCGGTTGCTCCGGCTGGCGGCACCATCACCGGCCAAGGCGGCCGAGCGCGGCCTCAATCCCCGCACACGTCTGTCGCTGTCGAGCAATCCGGATGGCAGCCTGGCTGCTCTGCTCGAAGACTGCGCCGACGCCGCGGTGCGGGTGTTGGCACCCAAGCCGGTGTGGACCGGCGCCGAATTCGGCGCGTTGCGCGACGCCGTCGCAACCAAGCTGGTCCCGGCGACGCTCGACGTCATCGGCCGCGTCGAGCGCGTGTTGACCGCCGCGCACGCGGCGCAGGTTGCGTTGCCCGACAAGCCTTCTGCGCTCCAGGCCGACGCCGTCGCTGATATTCGCGCGCAGTTGGCCCGGCTACTGCCCGTCGGGTTCGTCGCCGCGACGGGCGTGACCCACCTGGCTGATCTGACCCGGTATCTGACCGCGGTCGGCCGGCGCTTGGAACGCCTGTCCCAAGCCCCCGCCGCGGACCGCGAGCGAATGGACCGCATCCACGCCGTGGAGGACGCGTACGACGAACTGCGGCAGGCGCTTTCGCCGCTACGCTGCCAGGGGGAAGACGTCCGCGACATCGCCCGGCAGATCGAGGAGCTGCGCGTCAGCCTGTGGGCCCAGCAGCTGGGCACCCCGCGGCCGATCAGCGAGCAGCGGATCTACCGGGCGATCGACGCTGTCGTGCCCTAGCTGACCTCGGTCGGGGCGTCCGCGACCTTCACCAGCTGCACCTCGGGCCGGTCCGGCACCTGGTCGGTGAGGAACCAGCGGAACGCCAGGTTGCCCACCGGATAGTCCAGTGTGGTCAGCGAATTCGGGTGCGTGGTGGTGCCGCGGGACAACACGACCGTGACGGTGCCGTCGGCGTTGGGCACCGCGCTGTACCCGTTGAGTGAGCTGCGCGCATCGCTGGCACCGGGGGCGGCCATGAATTGGTTCCACACCACCAGGTTCCAGAACCGGCACGCCGGCGGTCGGTGGGTGATGACGAGGGCTTCGTCCTCGGCGAGTACGAAGCTGCCGTAGGAGTAGCACGCGTCACGCGCCGACCAGCCGAAGTTGGCGTCCGGCACTTGGTATGGAGCAGCGAATTCGTTGGCTACGTGGGCAATCGAGTGGCCGAGCGAGCTTTCGTCGGGCCGGGTGCCGACAGGCATCGGCATGATGGCGAACAGCGTCCGGATCCAGGTGGCGCTGGACCGCAGTGCGGCGGCCGTCGCGGCGTCGCTGTGCCGGAACGGCTCCGGTGGATCGAGCGCCTCGATGTTCCATGTGACCGGGCGCCCCGTCGTCGGATCGGCCTGGTAGTCGCGAGTGAGGAAGACAGCCGCTTCGGGCAGCGGTCCGAGCTCGAAGGAGAAGTTGCCCTCGGTATCGAATTCGAGGTCGGTGTCACGGATTATCGCGACGACGCGGTTGGACCAGGTGCCGGGAGACGGCTCGTTGTAGGCGGTCAACGAGAGGTAGACGCTGTCGCCCTTGTTGCCGCTGATCCGGTATTTGCGCTCTGGGTCCACCGGGCACATGTGGTAGTAGGCGTCGGTGTTGTCGCCGCCCCACCGACGGTCATGCCGGGTGGGGGTGTTGACGGTGACGAACTGTGGCCGGCCCGGCTCGGGAAACAGGTAGCAGTCCAGCGCCACCCCGAGACCCGTCGCGAGCATGCGGTAGCCGTCGGCGATCTGGCGGTCGTCGGTGACGGCGCGCGGACCCTCGAGGAATGAGGTGTCGAGCTCACGCAGGGTGTCGAGGAGTTCCCGCCATGCGGCAGCGGATTCGGTCATGCACCAATACCTTTCAGAATCAATGTGGTGTTGCGGTCGATCCAGTCGTCATCAGGGGCATCGCTCCGGGTGAGGGCGGTGAGCAATGCGATGCCAGTGATGACCTCGGTCAGGTCTGTGGCGGTGACGCCGGCGCGGAGTTCGCCGCGGGCCGTGGCGGCATCGAGGCGGGCATCCAGTCCGGGCCCGAGTGCGTCGGCGAACCGATCCAGCAGGGCACGGTGCAGGCTGGCGTCGGCGGTCATCTCGCCCAGCAATCCGGGTAGCGCGGCGCGCGCCGCGGGAGTGCTGAGCACCGCCACGGTGCCGCGGACCATCGCGCGGACGTCCCCGGCCAGGGACCCGGTGTCCGGCAGTTCCGTGGCTATGCCGGCGGGGAAGACGGCCTCGTGGACCAGATGAGCCTTGCTGGGCCAGCGTCGGTAGATCGTCGGCTTGCTGGTGCCGGCCTGCTTGGCAATGGCATCCACCGACAACGCCGAGTAGCCGACTTCGCCGAGCAGGTTGGCGGTCGCGGCGAGCACCGCATTGTCGATGCGTGAATCACGGGGGCGGCCAAGTGCTTTCGTCATTACGAAACTCATAGTAACATAAGTAGTGTGACTGACACCACAGATGTTGTCCGGCTCGATGATCTGGCCAATCCCACCTTCACGGCCGAGGCGCAGCAGTTCCGGGACATGATGACGATGATGGCGCCGGAGTGTCCGCTCGACGCGGCCGCGCTGCACGCCAAGGCAAGTGCCGACACCGGCCTCGATGACTTCGGCCCGACCGACTACCGCGAGCGACTTGATGTACTTCTCGGGGCGCTCGGGCAGATCGACGGCTTCAACGGCCCTGGCGTCGTGAACTTCTATGGCCAGCTGTTGCAGCTGTTGAAGAACCGGCTGCTGCTCACCGATCTGTTGAAGCGGCACCCCGAGATTCACGACATCGAATTGCTGCCCCCTGTCGTGATCGTCGGGCTGCCGCGCACCGGGACGACGCACCTGCACAACCTGCTGGCTGCCGCCGGCACCTTCCGGACCCTGCCGTACTGGGAGTCGATGGAGCCATTCCCACTGGCGTCCGAGGCGGGTATCGAGCCGGACCCGCGGCGCACGCGGATGGACGTCGCAGTCAACGTGCTGAACGTCGTCATGCCGCATTTTCCGCTCATGCACGAGATGACCACGGACCACGTGCACGAGGAAATCCAGTTGCTCGCCAACGACTTTTCCACCATGTATTTCGAGACCTTGGCGGACGTCCCCGCCTGGCGCGACTACTACGAATCTCACGACCAGGCGCCGCACTACCGACACATGGTGACCCAGCTCAAGGCCTTGCAGTTCCTGCGCGGTGGCCGGCGCTGGCTGCTCAAGTCGCCCCAGCATCTCGAACAACTCCCGGTCCTCAACGCCGAATTACCCGGTGTGGTCGGTGTTTTCACGCACCGCGACCCGGTGCCGGTGGTGCTGTCGATGATCGCCATGCTTACCTACTCCGCGCGGATGCACCGCAGCCCCGTGCCGGTCGAACACATCGCGTCGTACTGGGTGCAGCGGCTCGAGCAGATGCTGGCCGGACTGGTCCGAGACCGGGAGATCATCGACCGGGATCGGTCCATCGACATCCGCTTCGACGACTTCATGGCCGACGATCTCGGCACCGCGGAGAGCGTGTTCGCCATTGCGGAGGAACAACTTTCGGACACTGAACGCAGTGCGATGGCCGCCTACCTCGCCGGCCACCAACGCGGCCGGCTGGGCCGCGTCGAGACATCGTGCGAGATGTTCGGGCTCGACCCGGACGACCTGTTGGCCCGCTTCGCGCCCTATACGCAGCGCTTCCTGGCTTAGTTTTCCCGCGAGCAGACGTAAAACTGTCCTTTTCGCGCCGAAAACGACAGTTTTGCGTCTGCTCGCGAGGGAGAGGTTCCCGCTTGGAAGAGCTAGGGCTGCTCCATTGTCGCGGGATCGGCCAAGGGCACCACGAGGTGCGACGCGTGCACGCCCCCTTGCGAAATCCGGTAGGTGCCGCCCGCCAGTGCGGCCCGCTGCGGACGGGTCGGCACCAGGTGCGGGAAGTCGTAGGTCGTGAGGGTCAGCCGCAACCGGTGGCCGGGCGCGAGAATCGCCGCGGTGGGGAACACCTCGATGTCATAGCGGGTCAGCTCGCCGGGGACGACGGGCTCGGCCGCCGACTTGGTGCCGATGTGCTGCGGCCGCAGCACGGTGCCGTCGGGCAGAACCCAGCTGGTATCGGGGTCGAGGGCGCGGTGCGAACCGAGGAGCGCCCCTTGCGTCAGCGGTCGGCTGACGCCATCGGGGGAGAGGTCGTCGAGGTGTGCCACCCACAGGGTTTCGCTACGGTCGGCGGTGGCGAAGATCGTCAGCCCGACGGGCCCGGCCAGCAGCTGTTCGGTGTCGAACGCCTCGCTGGTGTAGGTCAGCGCGTCGCGCTGCAGCCGGGTGTTGTCCTGGTCGTACCGGACGCTGCGGCCGGTTTGCGAGACCATGAAGCTGCCCATGCCGAGGCTCCACTGCTCCAGGCTGCGCCCGGAAACCGGTCCGCGAGAGAGATATTGCAGTGTGGCAGTGGACTCGTCAGCCGACGGCGTGGCATGCAGGCCCCCGCCCAAGCCGAGGTAGAGCCGGGCCGGCTTCGCTTCGGGGAACGGATAGGCATTGGTGCGGAACCACTTTGGGCTCCCGATCGCCTGAAAGCGCACCGACGCACCGGTCACGGCCGCGGTCTCGTCGTCCTTGAGCCAGTGGTCGAACCAGCGCAGCTGTAAGGCTTGCAGATGCTGCCCATCGAGATCTGAGACGTGATACCACGGGCCGGCCATGAGCTGGAACTTGTCGGACACGGGCTGGTCGGCAGTCATGGCCACGCCGGCGGGACGGCCGGCGAAAGTGTTCTGCAGCGCAGCATAGTTCAGGGGCGCGCCGCGTTGGAACGCGTCATGCCAGCCCGCCACCAGAAACACCGCGACACCGTTCTCGACGATCTTCGGCACCACGTCCGCCGGGCGCATGGTGTCCCAGAAGGTTCCGTCGAACGCGGTGTCGCCGCCGGCGATCGCGTCTTTGATGAGATTCTTGAAGTAGCTGCGCTGATCGCGGCCCCGCTGCCGCACCGCGGAAATGCCACCGGCTCTGGGTCTTTCGTGGTCGCCGCGATGCGCGAACTCCAGCGCCGGGTTGATCACATTCAGTAGCGAATACGTAGCGCCGTAGGCGCGGACCGTACGCATGTGCGGGACGCCGCCCATGGTGACGACGTCGCGGTAGAAATCGTTGGCGGCCATCGCCGGGAAGATCGCCTTCAGTGGTGAGCCGGGACCTACGGCAGCCGCCGTCATGAGTTGATTGATGGCCAGATACGAGATGCCGAACATGCCGACGCGGCCATTCGAATTGGGCAGGGACGCAGCCCAATTCACCAGGTCGACGCCATCCTGTACCTGCTCGGGCCCGAGCATCTCGAATGAGCCGCCCGACACACCGGTGCCCCGCACGTCGGCCATCACCTCGATGTAGCCGCGACGGATCAGATACGGCGTTGCGCCACCACCGATCTGGGCGGCCGGCGGTGGCGCCTTCTTGCCGTACGGCGTCATCGAGAGCAGCACGGGGAACGGGCCGGAGGCGGGCTCGCCGGTAGCCGGGTCGGTCGGATGGTGAATATCCACCCGCAGTGAGATGCCGTCGCTCATGGGCACCGCCACGTTGTGATGAACACCGACTCCGTACTGCGCAGGTGGCGCGTCCCACGGCGGCAACAGTGGTGATGGGCTGGTCTTCCTGGTACGTGTGGCGGCCCAACCGGCTATGGCCCTGATCCGTCCACCCACCCCTGGTGTCTCGACATTCGTCTCCACACCTTGACCGTACGCCGAACCCGAAAGAAGTTATTGCTTCGTGACGGAACCGTGTCAGGGCGCTCGGCGGAGTTCCCAGGGGCGGTCCGTAGCATCCAATCGGTGACCAGTAGCCCGTGTGAAAGAGACGACGCAGGTAAGGGCGTCGGCTGCATCTCGCGCCGACGCATGCTGAGAATGGCTGCCGCGGCGCCGGTTCTGGTCGGCATGCCCGCCATGGTGTCGTCGCTCACCGCGCCCGTCGCCAAAGCGGCGGGTCTCGCCGGTGCGGTCGTGTTCCTCGATCCTGGGCACAACGGCGCCAACGACTCGTCGATCAGCAAGCAGGTGCCCACCGGCCGCGGCGGCACCAAGGACTGCCAGACCAGCGGAACGTCCACGACGGCAGGGTTCCCCGAGCATTCGTTCACCTGGAACGTGGTGCTGCTGATGCAGCAGCAACTGGCGAACGCCGGCGTGCAGGTCCACCTGTCCCGCAACAACGACAACGCGCTGGGGCCCTGTGTCGATCAGCGGGCGGAGATGGCGAATGCCCTGCGGCCCAATGCGGCCGTCTCGGTGCACGCCGACGGCGGCCCCGCCGGTGGCCACGGTTTCCACGTCAACTACTCCGCACCGCCGCTGAACCAGGTGCAGGCCGGGCCGTCCGTGCGGTTCGCCCAGATCATGCGCGACAAGATGGTGGCCGCGGGGCTGACGCCGGCGACCTACATCGGCAGCGACGGTCTGTACGGCCGCGCCGACCTGACCGGCCTGAACCTCGCTCAGTTCCCGTCGATCCTCGTCGAGTGCGGCAACATGAAGAACCCGCAGGAGGGCGCGGCGATGGCCACCATGCAGGGGTGGCAGACCTACGCGAACGCCATCTGCCAGGGCATCGCCGCGTTCATTCAGGCCGGCTAGCGTTCAGAGCTCGGCCGGATGCCGCCGGAGCGCAGCTCACTGACGTAGTCGGGTCGGGAGTGCCCATGTTGGTCCAGTAGATGTGGCCCCGTGCCTGGTCGACGACGATCCCGTCGGGCGTCTCATCGACATCGGCGACCACCGTCCGGACCCGCGAACCGTCGAGCGACACGGCCTGAATCGCGCGCTTCGCGATGTGCAGCACCAATAGTCCGGTCATGCCCCGGATTATTCAGCGGGGTCGCTAGCGTTGTGTAACCGGACTATTCATTGGAGGCTGATTGTGCACATTGATCTGACCGGCAAAACCGCCCTGGTAACCGGTTCCACGCAGGGCATCGGATTGGCCATTGCCGAAGGGCTGGCCGCCAGTGGCGCCCGCGTCGCGGTGAACGGACGTAGCACCGAACGAGTCGAGGCGACCGTCGCCGAACTCGCCGGCAAGGGACTCACGAACGTCGTCGGCGTCGCCGCGGACATCACCACGGAGGAGGGCGTCGCCCAACTCACTCAACAACTTCCGGATGTCGACATCCTGGTGAACAACCTCGGCATCTTCGGGTCCACGCCGGCGCAGGAGATCACCGACGACGAGTGGCGGCGATACTTCGAGGTGAACGTGCTGTCCGCGGTGCGGCTCATCCGTACCTACCTGCCCGGGATGACGGAACGCGGCTGGGGCCGCGCGATCCAGATCGCGAGTGACTCGGCGATCGTCATCCCGGAAGAGATGATCCACTACGGCACGTCCAAGACCGCGCTGCTGGCGGTCACCCGCGGTTTCGCCAAAGACGCGGCAGGCACCGGCGTGACGGTGAACTCGGTGATCGCCGGCCCGACGCACACCGGCGGCGTCGAGGAGTTCGTCTATCAGCTGGTCGACAAGAACCTGCCGTGGGACGAGGCGCAGCGCGAGTTCATGGTGAAGTACCGCCCACAATCGTTGCTGCGCAGGCTGATTGAGCCGGAAGAGATCGCCAATATGGTCGTCTACCTCAGCTCGCAGCAGTCCTCGGCGACCACCGGTGCCGCGGTGCGCGCCGACGGCGGTTACGTCGACTCGATCCTGCCCTGACGTGCGTAAGCGCGTCGTCATCGCCGGGCTGGGGGACAGCGGCATCCTGGCCGCTGTCCGCCTGGCCCCGCACGCCGACGTCGTCGGCATCTCGGTCAAGGACAGCCTGGTCAGTGGGCAGGAACTCGGCATGCGCGTCGCACGGCCGGACGCCTGGGCGCAGGACTACTTCATCGGTTTCCGGCGGTTCCGCGGCCTGGATTCGGTGCGGGTCGTGCACGCCGCCCTGACCAGTGCCGACCTGGATGCCCGCACGGTCACCGTCGTGGCAGCCGACGGCACCGCGACTGTCGAGTCGTTCGACGTGCTGGTGATCTCCACCGGAACCACCAACGGCTTCTGGCGTCGGCCGACGGTGCAGACAGCCGACGATGTCGCGGCAGACCTGCACGACACCCACCAACGACTGGCGCGGGCGCAGCGCATTGCCGTGGTGGGTGGCGGTGCGACCGCGGTGAGCAGCGCCGGGAATCTGGCGCGTAGCTGGCCAGATAAAGTTGTCGACCTGTATTTCCCCGGCGCGCAGATACTTCCGGGCTATCACTCCGGAACCCAGGTACGCGTCGCGCAGCGGTTGGCGGAGCTGGGTGTTCGGCTGCACCTCGGGCACCGCGCGGTCCTGCCCCTGAAACGCGACGAAATCACCACCGGGCCAATCGAATTCACCACCGGGCAACCGGATGGGGAAGCCGATGCCGTGCTGTGGGCCGTCGGCCGGGTGCGGCCCAACACTGCGTGGCTGCCGGCTGAGATTCTCGACGATGACGGCTTCGTCATCGTCACCCCAGAACTGACGGTGCCCGGGCATCCGGGGGTCTTCGCGGTCGGCGATGTCGCGGCCACCGATCCGCTGCGGACGTCGGCGCGCAACGGTGGCGGCGCGCTGGTGGCGCGAAACATCCTGGCCCAGTTGAAGTCTGGCAAACTGCGGCGGTACCGGCCGCCGGCCGTGCGGTGGGGCTCGGTGCTCGGCCCGCAACCCGACGGGCTGGAGGTGTTCACTCCGTGGGGGCAGGCCGTCCGGTTCCCGGCGTGGACGGTCGACCGGGTGCTGCAGCGATTCGTGGTGCGCCGCCAGCTGTATCGAGGCGTACGGGATTGATTGCCGTTGACTCTGTAACCAGGGCACTCGCTACTCGCGCTTTTGTGCCCTCAGTTCAGGATCAACACTCAATGAAAACTCACCAGGTATCGACAAACCCCCGCCGTGGGGCCAGCCCCGCGGGCTCGGCCGTCGCCAGGGTCGCGGCGATCAGGGACCGGGTCTCGGCGGGGTCGATGACGTCGTCGATCTCGAACATCGACGCCGAGTTGAGTGCGGCGGCGTTGGCCTGCGCGGCGGCCGTGGCGTCCCGCACCGCTTGCTCGCGGGCGTCGTCGCCGGCGATGGCTTCCAACTCCTTGCGTAGGCCGAGCCGGACCGCGCCCTCGAGCCCCATCGGTCCGAGATGCGCGCCCGGCCATGCCACCGTCAGTAGCGGCTCATGCAGGCTGCCACCGCACATCGCCTGTGCCCCAAGGCCGTAACCGCGTCGGAGGATCACCGCGATCAGTGGCACTCGCAGCGCCGCCCCGGCGACCAGCAGCCGCGACCCGCGCCGGACCAACGCTTCGGCCTCGGCGGCCGGCCCCACCATGAAGCCCGGGCAGTCGACAAGGGACACCACGGGGATCCCGAAGGCATCGCACAGTTGCAGGAAGCGGGCCGCCTTGTCGGACGCCGCCGCCGTGATGGCACCTGCCATGACCATGGTGTTGTTGGCGAGCACACCGACCGGCCGACCCTCGATACGGGCGAATGCGGTCACCAGCTCGGGTGCGAACTTCTGTCGCAGGAAGGTGACGGAACCTTCGTCGGCAAGGGTCTCGATGATCGGCCCGACCTGGTAGGCGCGGCGTGCACGCTCGGGAATGATTGTGCGCAAAGCGGTTTGGTCCGGCGCGGTTCCGGGCGACATGGGCCCGCGGAAGTAGCCGAGCAATTGCCGGACTGTCGAGACCGCCGCCGCCTCGTCGGGTACCACCACGTCGACGACGCCGTTCGGCGCCTGCACCGAGATCGGGCCGACGTCGTCCGGTGCGATGTCGCCGAGCCCGCCGCCGGCGATCATCGCCGGGCCGCCCATGCCGATCGACGTGTCCTCGGTCGCGACGATCAGATCGGAACAGCCCGCGATCACCGCGTTGCCCGCGAAGCAGCGGCCCTTGACCACCGCGATCCGCGGCACCACCCCGGACAGTCCGGCCCACAGCGCGAAGGCGCGGACGTCCAGCGACGACACCGTCGGATGGTCGGTGTCACCAGGGCGTCCACCGCCGCCCTCGGCAAAGAACACCGTGGGCAGCTTCATCCGGTTGATCAGCTCGAACAGCCGATCCTTCTTGAGGTGCCCGAGAGCGCCCTGTGTGCCGGCCAACACGGTGTAGTCGTAGGACAGCACCGCACAGGGCCGGCCGTCGACGTGGGCGGTACCGGCCACCAGCCCGTCGGCCGGGGTGCGCGCGATGAGGTCGTCGAGGTCCCGGCGCGCACGTTGGGCGGCGATCGCAAACCGGCCGTATTCGACGAAACTGCCGGCATCGACCAGGTCGAGGACGTTCTCGCGGGCGGTTCGCCCACCGGCGTCATGTCGCCGCTGGACCGCGTCCGGCCGGGCGGCGTCCTCGGTGAGTGCGCGCCGGCGCAGGAGCTCGATATGGTTGTCGCGCAACGGTTCGTCGGGCATGGGGACAGCCTGCCAGGCGGCCTGGTTGGGGGTGCGGCATGATCGGTCCATGCAATCGACTGCAACCACAACCGTTGCCCGCCCGATCGACGTTGTCTGGGCGACCCTGATCGACCACGAAGGCATGGCCAACTGGGGTCCCGGCATCAGCGTGACCATCGATCAGCCCGGCACCCCCGCGCCGAACGGCCTCGGCGCGGTACGGCGTATCTCGGCCCCCGGGCCGGCGCCGGCGATCGTCGAAGAGGTCGTCACGTTCGACGCCCCCAACGTCTTCGGCTACAAGGCCCGATCCGGCGTGCCGTTCCCGGGCTATGCGGGTGAGGTGCGGCTGACCCCCGAGGGCTCGGGCACGCGCATCGACTACTCGCTGAGCTCGACCGCATCGTTCCCGCCGGTGAAGCTGGCGCTGGTGGCCATCAACCAGGTGCTGCTGCGCCTGTTCGCAAAGGCCGCGGCCAAGGCCTGAGCTACGAGGTAGCCGGGATCTCCCTGGCGATCGCGTCGAGCAACGCCGGGTACCGGTTGGCCTCGGGATGACCACCGGGCTTGCCGCTGCTGACGACGGCAGCGGCAAGGTTCCGGGCCGGGTCGGCCCACACCGCGATGTTGGTCAGTCCGGTGTGCCCGAAAGCGTCGGGTGCATTGCGGCCGAACGGGCCGAATCGATTGGAGCCCAACATATATCCGGTGCCCCAGCGCATCGGCTGGAGTCCCACTGCGATGTCCGGCCGTAGGCGTCGGCACGGCGCGGTCGCGGCCCGCAGCGTTTCCGGCTGCAACACCCGAACCCCGTCGAGTTCGCCTCCGCGGCACAGCATCTCGGCGAAGCGGGACAGCTCGACGGCATTCGACACGGTGCTCGATGACGGCACCACGCTGGTCAGGAAGTCCGGCGTGTTGCTGAACGGGATGATCTGGTTCGGCGTGCCGCCGACGGCCTTCTTGAACGCCGCCGCCATGGGCGCGGGCAGCGGCTTGCCGGTGACGTGGCTCGGTGCGACGAGTGGCACGTCCTCGGGCGCGACGCCGTAATTGGTCCAGCGGAAGCCCAGCGGTTCGAGGATCTCGGTGGCCAGGATGTCCCTGATGTTGCGACCTGTTGCGGCCGAGACGATTTCGCGGATCAGCGGGCCCCAGGTGAGACCGTGGTACATGTGCATGAGGCCCGGCCGGTAGATCGGCCGCAGATTCCCCAGCATCTCGCGGGCGTACGCACTGTCGTTCATGCGCTTGAGGTCGGGCCGCGGGCCCGTTGCCAGCGGGACCCCGGCGCTGTGGGTGACGACGTGCCGCACGGTGGTGCGGTCCTTGCCATGGCTGGTGTACGTCGGCAGGTAGTCGCAGACCCGGGCATCGAGATCGAGTTCGCCGCGCTCGACGAGCATGTGCACGACCGTCGTGCTGATCGCCTTGGCGGCCGAATACACGCAGAACGGGGTGTCGACGCCGACGGGGATCTGCTCGGCGTCAACCGGATCGTCGGGCCCGTTGCCCCAGCCGTGGCCGATCGCCCGGTTGAGCACCACGTGGCCGTTCTGGCGCAGGCAGACCTGGATGGCCGGGTGCATGCCGGCTGCATACCAGTGCTGCACCGCCTGCCAAATCCGTTCCACCGCTAGGGAATCGATGCCAGTGTGGTCCTCCGCCCCGGAGGCCGTGACCGAGTCCAGGTCGGCGGGGACGCGGATGCGGCCGGCCTGTGGCGTTGTCTGTGGCGCTGTCATGCGTCCTTCCGATGCAGAACGGCCGCGAGGTGGTGGCGCAGCGGGATGCCCACCGCGGCCATGCGGACGTTGTAGCTCAACGTGTCTCCATCGAGCCGGAACCAGCGACGCAGGGCGTCAACCTCTTTCGCGGAGTCGGTGCGTCCGATGTCTGTGGTGGCCAGATCGAGCACGAACTCGCCGGCGGTGCTGAGCGTGCCCTGCAGCACCTCGGTGATGCCGGTGGGGTGTGCGAGCACCCATTCGATGCGCCCGGGCGCGGGGACCCGCAGGTACCCGGTTTCGGCGTGCAGCGGACGTCCCCGGCCGGCGGAGCCGGCAATCGGACCGGGGTCGGCGGCCCATGTCCTTTGGCTGTAAGCCAGGAACGGCTTGCCGACATGACCGAAGGTGACCTCTTCGAGGTAATCGAACGAGGCGATGGTCGGGTACTCGCCGGAGCCGGTGCCGGCCCAGGTGCCCAGCAGCGGGGCCAGGACTGCGACATCGGGATGCAGATCGGGCATATCGGCTACTTCGTTCCGACGGTCAGCAGATCGGACACGATGAGCGTCCACACCGGCCGCTTCACCCGGTGCTGCTCGGAGACCGTGAAACCGGCGCCTTCGAAGAGCTCCTGCATCTCGGCGGGTGACGGATTGTGGGCCGGGTTGAGGATGTGCGACGACAGCGCGTGCAGCGGCAGCAGCTGCCGCGGGCTGATGGTGGTGACGGCCGCTATACCGCCCGGCTTGAGGACCCGGTGGAACTCGCGCAGCGCGGCAGGCTGGTCGAACCAGTGGAACGCCGACGTCGTCACCACCGCGTCCAGTGCGCCGTCGTTGAACGGCAGTTCCTCGGCTGGTGCGGTGAGCCAGGTGACCTTGGACGACCGCGCCTTGGCCTGGGTCAGCATGCCCTCGGACATGTCCACACCGGTCACGACGGCATTCAGCTCACGTTCGATGCGGTCCGCGAAAATACCGGTGCCGCAGCCGATATCGGCAATGGTGAGCGCGCCGTGCGCGCGCAGCTGAGCCAGGACCTCGTCCTGCGCGGGCTGGTACACGACGCGCTGCAGCACCTGGGTGTCGTAAGCGGGGGCGGCGAAGCCCCAGAAACGGGTGACGGTGTCATTGAATCCCCGGCGTTGAACCATGACCTTCAGCCTAGGCGGCGGCGCCGATCAGAGGCCGATAGATACGCTGCGGCCTTATGAGTTCTACTGCGCCCAGCTGGATTGCCCAGCTCCTGGACTTCGCGCGCGCCGGCGACACTTTCATCGCACCGCAACCGACCGAAGGGCCGAGCCGGTCCCTGTTCGGCGGACTGATCGCCGCGCAGGCGCTCGGCGCGGCCGGCCGCACCGTCGAGCCCGACAAGTTGCCGCAGTCGCTGCACCTCTACTTCGTCCGCGGGGGCCAGTACGGCATCGACGTCGAGTTTCACGTGGAACGAACCAGGGACGGCCGGTCCTTCGACACGCGGCGCGTCACCGCGAAGCAGAACGGCAAGACGATCCTGGAGATGATCGCGTCGTTCCACGTCCCGGAACCGGGTGCCGACTGGCAGCGACCCGAGGTGCGGGGCCTCGAGTTCGACGCCTCGGTACCCAAGGCGACGAGCCTCACTGCTGCGGACTTCTTCGACATCAGGGTGCGGCCCGAAGACGTCGGCGCGTTCGCCGTGCCCCCATTCTGGATTCGTACCAAGGACGACATCGAGGACGACGCGCTGATCCGCGCGTGCACGCTGACCTTCATGTCCGACTTCGGGCCGGTACCCGTCGCGCGGCCCGACGGCACGGACCTGCACGACGGATTCGCGGCCAGTCTGGATCACGCCGTGTGGTTCCACCGGCCCTTCGTGCCGCGGAACTGGCACCGGTACGAGGTCACCCGGCTCAACAACACGGACTCCCGCGGGCTGGTCACCGGAGCGCTGTACGACACTGGTGGGGTGCTGATCGCCAGCACCAGCCAGGAAGCCCTGTGGCGGCTGTAGTCCCGGAAGATCGCACTCACTGATGACCGTCCCGACGCCGACGTGCTATCGGCATCCGACCCGCCCGACGTACGTGAGCTGCAGCCGGTGCGGCCGCCCGATCTGCCCGGACTGCATGACTGCAGCTGCCGTCGGCCAGCAATGCCCTGAGTGTGTCAACGAGGGCAAGCGGTCGGTGCGGCAGGCCCGGACCCACTTCGGTGGACGAATCTCCAAGGGCTCGCTGGTGACCTACACGCTGATCGCGGTCAACATCGTGATGTTCGTGCTGCAGCACACCTCGGTGCAGATGCAGCAGGACCTGGTGCTGTGGCCGCCCGGCGTTGCCGTCTACGGGCAGTACTACCGCTTGGTGACATCTGCCTTCCTGCACTACGGCCTGGCGCACATAGTCTTCAACATGTGGGCGCTGTGGGCGGTCGGGCCGCAGTTGGAGCAATGGCTGGGCCGACTTCGCTTCGGGGTCTTGTACGCGCTCAGCGGCCTCGGTGGGGCGGTCCTGGTGTATCTACTGTCGCCACTGAATTCGGGTACTGCCGGTGCGTCGGGTGCGATCTTCGGCCTGTTCGGCGCGACGTTCGTCCTCTTCCGGCGGCTGCAGCTTCAGGTCCGCGGCATCGCGTTGCTCATCATCATCAACCTGGTGATCACCTTCGTGCTGCCCGCCGTCAGCTCGCAGGCGATCAGTTGGCAGGGCCACGTCGGCGGGTTGGTCACCGGCACCGTGGTGGCCGCCGTTTTCGCCTATGTGCCTGCGCGGCAACGACTCCTGGCACTGATCTCGGTGACCACGGTGTTGCTCGTTCTGTTCGTCGGCTTGGTGCTGCTGCGGACACAGCAGCTACAGACGATGTACGGGATGATCCCGAGTTAGGGGAGCAACGCCATTTCCCGGGCGTTCTTGATCGCGGTGGCGACCTGTCGCTGTTGCTGGACGGTCAGGCCGGTCACGCGACGGGACCGGATTTTGCCGCGTTCGGAGATGAACTGCCGCAGCGTGGCGGTGTCCTTGTAGTCGATGTGGTCGATCCCGAGCTTGGTGAACATGTTCGCGGTGGGCCGTTTCGCTTCGACCGGCCGCCGAGCGGTCTTGCGCTGCGCCATCACCAGCTCGCTTTCCGGATGCCGGGCAGCTGTCCTTCGTGGGCCAGTTCACGCACCCGGACCCGGGACAGGCCGAACTTGCGCAGATGGCCCCGCGGACGGCCGTCGACGGCGTCCCGGTTGCGCACCCGCACCGCGCTGGCATCGCGCGGCTGGCGGGCCAGTTCCCGCATGGCGCCGGCCTGTTCGTCGGCGGTGCTCGACGGGGACTTGATGATGGTCTTGAGCTCGGCGCGGCGCTCGGCATGGCGGGCGACGATCAACCGGCGCTGCTCGTTCTTGGCGATCTTGGATTTCTTGGCCATGATCAGCGCTCCTCTCGGAAGTCGACGTGCTTGCGGATGATCGGGTCGTACTTGCGCAGCACCATGCGATCGGGATCGTTGCGCCGGTTCTTACGGGTGACGTACGTGTAGCCGGTGCCCGCGGTGGATTTCAGCTTCACCACGGGACGAATATCGGTGCGGGACATCTAGATTCGAACTCCGTCCTGGCGCAGTCGCGCCACCACGGCCTCGATGCCGTCCCGGTCGATCACCTTGATGCCCTTCGCGCTGACCTGGAGCCGGATGCTCCGGCCTTCCGAGGGCAGGTAGTAGGTCTTGCTCTGGATGTTGGGGTTCCACCGGCGCGAGGTGCGCCGATTCGAGTGCGAAACCGTGTTGCCGAAGCCGGGTTTGCGCCCGGTGACCTGGCAGTGCGCTGACATGTCCTTCGCCCTATCGTTAATGAAAATCGTTTTCGACAAGTGTCGGTTGCCACTGTAGCGTGACCTCGACAGAATTGAAAATGATTATCGATAAGGGGTGGCGATGAGGACGCCGGTGATCGTCGTAGCTGGTCAGGGACCGACCGGATACGTGACCGAGGAACTACTGAAGACGCCGGGCACGGTGCTTGTGGAGCACCAATTCGACGGTCATGTCGTGCGCCGTCGTACCGTCACGGCGCCGCACGGCATCGTCAGTGAGACCGAGGCGGCGCTGGAGCTGGCCCACGGCTGCGTGTCCTGCACCGTCCGAGGCGACCTGCTGATCTATCTGCGCCTGCTGCACCGCCGTGACGACGTCCACCGGATCGTCGTGCATCTGGAGCCGTGGATGGAGCCCGAGCCGATCTGCTGGGCCATCAACCACGTGCGGGTTCGGGTGGGCCCGGGGTACATCGACGGACCGGCTGCCCGCGACGTCGTGATCGCCGGCGTGGTGACGTGCATCGAGGCCGGTGACTGGCTCACCGACGCGCTGGGCGACGACGAACTGCCCGACGGCCGGACTGTGGCGCAGGTGGCGGTGGGACAGGCCGAGTCCGCCGATGTCCTCGTGGTGACCCACGCCGAACCGGTGCTGCTCGCGGTATGCCGCCGCCTGGCGCCGCGGGCTCAGCTCGTCACCGGACCCGACCTCGTCGAGGACGCCTTGCGCACCCTGTGGCCCGACGCCCGGTTGGGCCGCGCCGACGAGCCGCACGGACCGCTGCTCGCCGGGCAGCCCAGTCTGAAACCTGAAGGGCCCGTCCAGATTGTCGAGTTCAACGCGCGCCGGCCGTTCCACCCCGAGCGGCTGCACGACGCCATCGATCACCTACTGGACGGCGTGATCCGGACCCGCGGCCGGATGTGGCTGGCGAACCGGCCCGACCATGTCATGTGGCTGGAATCGGCCGGTGGTGGTTTGCGCGTCAGCAATGCCGGCCGGTGGATCGCCGCGATGACCGTCAGTGACGCGGCCTACCTGGATCGTGAGCGGCGTGCCTTGGCAGACCTGATGTGGGACAACGACTTCGGCGACCGGCACACCGCGATGACGATTCTGGTGTGCGGCGCGCGACCCGACGACGTGACCGCTGCCCTGAACGACGCCCTGCTCACCGACGAGGAGTTCGCGGCGCGCGGCGCCTGGGCCGGCTACTCGGATCCGTTCGGGGACTGGCACCAGGAACCGTGCACCCGGGACGACGTCACCGTTGTCAGCGACGGCACTGATCACGGTATGGCGTGATGCGTTCTGGACTCGATAGCCAAACGCCTTGGTAACGAGGCGATCACACCGCGCGTTGGTCGAACGGCCCGGCGTGGCCTGGAGTTAGTTTTCACTCGTGTTGGCGACTCTGATTGGCAAGAAGTATGGCGCGAAACTGCGGCGGCTCGCGGTGGCGGCTGCCGCTGCCCTGACGGTTCCGGCAATGGCGATGCCGGCGGTGGCCCCGCAGGCGCATGCTGCCGCGAAAGCGGTTGAGGTGCTGAACATTCCGTCGCCCGCGATGGGACGCGACATCAAGGTTGAGTTCCAGGGCGGCGGACCGCACGCGGTGTACCTGCTCGACGGGCTGCGGGCCCAGGACGACGCCAGTGGATGGGACATCAACACCGCCGCGTTCGAGTGGTACTACCAGTCGGGCGTCTCGATGGTGATGCCCGTCGGCGGGCAGTCCAGCTTCTACAGCGACTGGTACCAGCCGGCGACCAACAACAATGGCGTCGTCACCTACAAGTGGGAGACGTTCCTGACCCAGGAGCTGCCGGCCTGGTTGGCCGCGAACCGGGGCGTGCAGCCGACCGGCAATGCCGTCGTCGGCTTGTCGATGTCGGGTGGATCCGCGCTGACGCTCGCGACCTGGCACCCGTCGCAGTTCATCTTCGCGGGCTCGTTGTCGGGCTTCCTCAACCCTTCTCAGGGCCTGTGGCCGACGCTGATCGGCTTCGCCATGAAGGACGCCGGCGGGTACAACCCGACCCAGATGTGGGGCATCGCCAGCGATCCGGCCTGGCGGCGCAACGACCCGACCGTCAACGTCCAGCAGCTGGTGGCCAACAACACCGCCGTCTGGGTGTACTGCGGCAACGGCATGCCGTCCGATCTTGACACGCCGGGCGACCTGGGCATCCTCTACAGCGCCCAGTTCCTGGAGAACCTCACGATCAGCTCCAACCGGGACTTCCAGAAGCGGTACCAGCAGGCCGGTGGCCGCAACGCGGTCTTCAATTTCCCGCAAGACGGCACCCACAGCTGGGGCTATTGGGGCCAGCAGCTGCAGGCCATGAAGCCTGATCTGCTGCGGGTGCTCGGTGTGGGCGCTCCCGTGCCGCCGCCGGCTCCTGCGCCGGCGCCTGCTCCTGCTCCTGCCGTGGCTCCGGTCGCCGCTCCGGTTGCAGCACCTGCTCCAGTTGCCGCCGCGGTCCCCGCTGCCGTTCCGGCGGCCCTGCCCGCTGCCGTTCCGGCCGCGGTTCCGGCTGCGGTGGCCCCGGCGCCCGCCGCGGCGGCGGCGCCGGTCACCGGTGGGTTGGTCCTCGCGCCGACGGGCTAGATGGGCAAGACTTCAGGAGCCCTCGTTCGACTCCTGAAAGGCGGAACAGCCGTGCAGACCACGATCATCCACGGGCCGGGCGACATTCGATTCGAGGAGCGTCCGGATCCGCAGATTCAGTCGGCGGGCGACGCCGTGGTGCGGGTGGTGCGCAGCTGTGTGTGCGGCTCGGACCTGTGGCCATACCGCGGGGTCGCGCCGACGCACGCACCGCACCCAATCGGGCATGAATTCATCGGGATCGTGGAAGCCGTCGGCGCCGACGTCAAAGACGTGCGCGTCGGGGATTTCGTCATCTCACCGTTCACCGACAGTGACGGCACCTGCGTGCACTGTCGCAACGGGATCACCACCTCGTGTGTGAACTTCGGCGTGTGGGGCGGCACCACCAGAACCGGCGAGCCGCTCGACGGGGCGCAAGGGGAGTACGTCCGGGTGCCCTTCGCCGACGGCACCCTGTTCAAGGTGCCGGAATCGCCCGACGCGGAACTCTTCCCGCACCTGTTGACTCTTGCCGACGTCATGTCCACCGGGCATCACGCCGCCCGGTCCGGGAACGTGCACCCGGGCGCCACCGTGGTGGTCGTCGGCGACGGTGCCGTCGGGCTGTGTGCGGTGCTGGCCTCGAAACGTCTTGGCGCGGAACGGATCGTCGCGATGTCGCGGCACGACGACCGGCAGAATCTGGCCCGGGCCTTCGGCGCCACAGACATCGTCGCCGAACGCGGTGATGAGGGGATCGCGGCCATCGAGGAACTCCTCGGCGGTGTCGGGGCCGACTCCGTGCTGGAGTGCGTCGGCACGAAGGATTCGATGCGCCAGGCGCTGGGCGCGGTCCGTCCCGGTGGTCATCTGGGGTTCGTCGGGGTGCCGGCGGGCGCGCCCGAGTTGCCGATGCGGCAGCTGTTCAACACCAACATTCACGTCGCGGGCGGGATGGCCACCGTTCGTCCATACCTCGACGAGCTGCTGCCCGACGTGCTGTCCGGGGCCATCGAGCCGGGCCGGGTCTTCGACTTGGCGCTGCCGCTCGCTCAGGTGGCCGATGCCTACACGGCGATGGATCAGCGCACGGCCATCAAAGTGCTGCTCGAGCCCTGATCACGCCGGCCGGACCAGGTGGTCCTCGCCGCCGACGTACACGGTGTCACGCAGATCGCGGCCGGTGGCGGCGACGGTGATGGCGGAGGCGAACTGCTCGATGGTCGGCAGTGGTCCCTGGCTGCGGCGCGCGCCGACCGCTTCGGGATCGCGGCGTTCGTACAGTCGGGCGATGATGGTGCCTTCGATCATGTCGCCCGAGACGATGGTGAATCCGATTCGGCACCGGTCGAATTCGGGCCGCAGGGCCCGCAGCGCGTCTTCGCCGGCGCGCTTGCTCGCGGCAATCGGGGCGTACGCGTCGGGCACCGGCAGGTGGGGGTAGCAGTGGGCTTCGTGGCTGGTGACGAACACGATCTGCGCACCGGCGGGCATCAGTGGCAGAGCCAGGTCGACGAGCCGCAGCTGGGCGTCGCGGTTGAGGCGCATCGCGTAGTCGGGCGCGGCGCCGAACTCCAGGCCGCCGGAGGCGTTGAGCACCAGCGTGTCCAGACGTCCGAACCGGCTGTCGATCCGGTCCATCATGGCTTTGGCTGCGGCGGCGTCGGACACGTCGGCGCCGATCGCGGAAGCCTGCCCGCCGGCGGCCCGGATGCCGTCGACGACGGTGTCGGCGCGCTTGGCCTTCTCGCGATAGTTCACCAGGACGTGGGTGTCCGGCCCGGCCAGTTGCTGGGCCACGGCGGCTCCGATGCCGCGGGAAGCGCCGGTGACGAGAGCGATCCTGGTGTGCATGGCACCGACCGTACCGCAAACTTAAGAAAAATAAGAGATATTTAAGGTTTTGGTAAGTCGGACCGGCGCGTCGCCGGCGGCGCCGTTGCCGAGTTGTGTGGCCTGACGAGGCGACACGCCGACTACGGTCGCGCAAAGGCCCACGCTCGACGGAGTACACCGCCGCTCACGTCGGCGCTCGCGCGGCTCGTGAGTGGGACAGATAGTTCCGCTCGACTACCCTTTGGGCGTGATGTTTCCGGTGAGGCCTGTGGCGCCGTGCGCGGCCACGCTGATCGGACGCCTCCGTTGATCCAACACGGGCTGGTGGTGCTGTTCGCCCTCTGCGCGGCCGTGTGCGCGGCCGTCGGCATAGTGGTGCGCCAGCGTGCGACCATCGACGTTCCGCAGGAACACGGAGTCAGTGTCGTCATGCTGTCGACGCTGCTGAGCCGGCGCCTGTGGTGGGCTGGGACCGGCGCTGCCGTCGCGGGTTACGTCTTCCAGGCGCTCGCGTTGGCGAACGGATCTCTGCTGTTGGTGCAGCCGCTGCTGGTCTCGGCGCTGCTGTTCGCGCTGCCGCTGAGTGCACATCAGGCGCACCGCCGGGTGACCCGCGGTGAGTGGCTATGGGCCGGGTTGCTGACCGTCGGCCTGGCGGGATTCGTCGTGTTGGCCCGGCCTGAACGTGACGAACACCTGGCTGCACCAGGGGTTATCGTGCTCGTCGCCGCGGTGTGCGCCGTGGTGATCATCGGCTGCGTGCTGGTAGCCGTGCGGCGCAGCGGTTGGCAGCGCGCGGTCTTGCTGGCTGTCGGCGTCGGTGTGCTGTTCGGCGTCGTCGCGGTGGTCACGAAGATCTTCATGGCGGTCCTGCAAGACCGCGGCTGGTTGGGTCTGCTGACAACGCCCGCGCCGTACCTGCTCGTCATCCTGGGCGCGGTGGCGACCGTCCTGCAGCAGTCCGCGTTCCACGCCGGCGCGCTCCAGACGTCTGTGCCCACCATGCTGGTACTCGAGCCGGTGGTGGCTGTCATCCTCGCTGCGCTGGTGCTCGGCGAGGGTTTCGACACGACCGGAGTAGAGGCCATGGCGCTCGTGGCGTCCATCGCCGCCATGGCGGCAGCGACCATCGCCCTCGGCCGGGACGAAGGCGCGTACGAAACGCAGGCAGGCGCCAAGGCGGCTCCGCCGCTCGCGCCGCCACAGGTGCAACCGACCTCAGAGCGCTGACCTGATCGGTGTGGTTTGTCACACAGCCAATCGGGCATATCGTTAGTTTTGCTAACGTTGTGTTTGGCGACGCTGGTGAACGAATTGATGAGGTTGTTATGTCGAACGAAGAAACCGTACTTACCGACGAGCTGACGCAGCGCATCGCAGACCTCTGCGCTGCCGACCCCCAACTTGCCGCCGCGCGCCCCCTCGCCGGGGTCGCCGCAGCCCTCGAAGAGCCCGGCATCCGGCTCCCCGAAATCATCCACACGGTCATGGCCGCCTACGCTGACCGGCCCGCTCTCGGCCAGCGCGCCGTCGAGTACGTCACCGACGCCGCCGGCCGCACCGTCGCCCGGTTCCTGCCGCGCTACGACACCATCTCCTACGGCGAGGCCTGGCAGCAGATCCAGGCCCTCGACAACGCCCTGCTCGCCGGACCCGACGCCGTCGCCGCTGGCGACAGGGTCGCCATGCTCGGCTTCACGAGCGCCGAATTCACGATCATCGATACCGCCCTTGCACGCGCCGGCGTCGTCGCGGTGCCGCTGCAGACCAGCGCACCCGCCGAGCAGCTGCGGCCGATCCTCGACGAAACCGAACCGCGCGCGCTGTTCGCGGACGTGAAATTCCTCGACGACGCTGTCGACCTGGTTCTGGGTGCCGACGCCGCGCTGACGCGGGTGGTGGTGTTCGACCACCACGCCCAGGTCGACGACGAGCGGGAAGCCGTCGAACGGGCCACCGCGCGCCTAGCCGAGTGCGGTGTTGTGGTCGAGACTCTGGCCGACCTGGTCGCCCGCGGCGCCGCACTGCCGACCGTCGAACCGGCTGTCCCGGCCGAGCCCGACCCCCTGTTGGTGCTGATCTACACCTCTGGCAGCACTGGCACCCCCAAGGGCGCCATGTACCCCGAGCGGCTGGTGACCAACGCGTGGCGCACCGGCCTGACGCACCAGCAGCCTGCGCTGCCGTCGATCGTCCTGAGCTTCCTGCCGATGAGCCACATGATGGGCCGCGGCACCGTCTACCGCACGCTCGCCCACGGCGGCACTGTCTACTTCGCGGCCAAGAGCGACCTGTCCACTCTCTTGGAGGACATCGCGCTGGTCCGGCCGACGCAGATGACCTTCGTGCCCCGGGTCTGGGAGATGATCCACCAGGAGGTACAGAGCGAGGTCGACCGCCGGGCGCTCGACGGCGTCGCCGAGCAGCAGGTGCTCGACGAACGGAGCGCCAGCCTGATCGGTGGGCGACAGCTCGCCGCGATGACGGGGTCGGCGCCGATCTCGCCGGAGCTGAAGGCCTGGGTGCAGAAGTTCCTCGGGCTGGAGCTGATGGAGGCCTACGGTTCGACCGAGGCCGGCGGCGTCATGATCAGCGGTCACCTGAGCCGCCCGCCGGTGCTCGACTACAAGCTCGTCGACGTACCCGAGCTCGGCTACCTGTCGACCGACCGCCCGCACCCGCGCGGCGAATTGCTTTTGAAGTCAACGGATTTGATCCCGGGCTACTACAAGCGGCCCGACGTGACCGCTGACGTCTTCGACGCGGACGGCTTCTACCGCACCGGTGACATCGTCGCCGAGCTCGGTCCCGATCACCTGCAGTACCTCGATCGCCGCAACAACGTGCTGAAGCTGGCGCAGGGCGAGTTCGTGACGGTGTCCAAACTGGAGGCCGCCTTCGGTACCAGCCCGCTGATCCGTCAGATCTACGTCTACGGCAACAGTTCTCGCTCCTATCTGCTGGCCGTGATCGTGCCTACTTCGGAAGCCTTGAGCAGCGCCGGCGGTCCGGAGGCGCTGCGTCCCGAGCTGGCCGACGTGCTGCAGATGGTGGCCCGCGAATCCGGGCTGCAGTCGTACGAGATTCCGCGCGATTTCATCATCGAGACCGAACCGTTCTCACTGGAGAACGGGCTGCTGACCGGTGTCCGCAAGCTGGCCTGGCCGAAGCTGAAGGCCCGGTACGGCGCCGAATTGGAGCAGCTGTACGCGGAACTGGCCGAGGGTCAGGCCGCCGAGTTGCGCGCCCTGCGTTCGTTGCGCGCATCCGACGCTCCGGTGCTCGAGACCGTGCTGCGTGCTGTGAGTGCCACGCTCGGGGCGGCCGGTGCCGATGTCGCGGGTGACGCCCATTTCACCGACCTGGGTGGAGATTCGTTGTCGGCGTTGACCTTCGGCAATCTGCTGGAGGAGATCTTCGAGGTCGAGGTGCCGGTCGGCGTGATCGTCAGCCCGGCCACCGACCTGGCCGGGGTTGCGGCCTACATCGAAGGGGAACGCGCACCGGGCAGTAAGCGGCCGACGTTCTCCACGGTGCACGGCCGCGGTGCCACAGAGGCGCGCGCCGCGGACCTGACGCTGGACAAGTTCATCGACGCCGCGACACTGGCCGCAGCACCGTCGCTGCCCGGCCCGGCTTCCGAAGTCCGGACCGTATTGCTCACGGGCGCAACCGGATTCCTCGGTCGCTACCTGGCGCTGGAGTGGCTGGAACGAATGGACCTGGTTGATGGCAAGGTCATCTGCCTGGTCCGCGGCAAGTCCGACGCCGACGCCCGGGCTCGCCTCGACGCGACGTTCGACAGTGGCGGCCCGAAGCTGCTGGCGCACTACCGGTCCCTGTCCGACCATCTCGAGGTCATCGCCGGCGACAAGGGCGAGGCGAACCTCGGCCTGCCGCAGGAGGTTTGGCAGCGACTGGCCGACACCGTCGACATCATCGTGGATCCGGCCGCACTGGTGAACCACGTGCTGCCGTACAGCGAGCTGTTCGGCCCGAACGCGCTGGGCACCGCCGAGCTGATCCGCATCGCCTTGACCACGCGGATCAAGCCGTTCGCCTATGTCTCGACCATCGCGGTCGGCGGCGGGGTGGCGCCCGGTGAATTCGTCGAGGACGCCGACGTGCGCGTGATGAGCGCGGTGCGCTCGGTCGACGACAGTTATGCCAACGGCTACGGCAACAGCAAGTGGGCCGGCGAGGTCCTGTTGCGTGAAGCGAATGATCTTTGTGGCCTGCCGGTTTCAGTGTTCCGCTGCGACATGATCCTGGCTGACACGTCGTACGCGGGGCAGCTGAACCTGCCCGACATGTTCACCCGGATGATGTTCTCGCTGGTGGCCACCGGGATCGCGCCGTACTCGTTCTACGAGCTGGATTCCGACGGCGAGCGGCAGCGTGCCCACTACGACGGGCTGCCGGTCGAGTTCGTCTCGGAGTCCATCTCGACGCTGGCAGTGCAGGTGGCGGCCGGCGAGTCCGACTCGACGTTCGAGACGTACCACGTGATGAACCCGTACGACGACGGCATCGGTATGGACGAGTTCGTCGACTGGCTCATCGAGGCCGGGTATCCCATTGCCCGCGTTGATGATTACCGCGACTGGCTGGCCCGGTTCGAGACCGGCCTGCGCGGGTTGCCGGACCGGCAGCGTCAGGCGTCGCTGCTGCCGCTGCTGCACAACTACCAGCAGCCGAGCTATCCGGTGCCGGGTTCCATCGCCCCGGTCGAGCGGTTCCGTGCGGCAGTGCAGAACGCGAAAATCGGTGCTGACAAGGATATTCCGCACATCGGTGCACCGGTGATCATCAAGTACATCACCGATCTGCAGCTGCTCGGTCTGCTCTGACTTGGTGATTTGTGCACGATTTTCCACGGCGGGAGATCGTGCACAAATCACAGGAAACTGGCAGGCGGCCGCCGGAACAACGGCGGCCGCGCCAGCGTCATTCAATTAGTGGGGATGCAACGGGGCGTACCCATTCGAGATTTCGATTTTTCGTGAGGTTTATTCATGTCGATTGACCATGCCGAGAGCAGCGTCGACGGGCTCGCCCGCCGGATCGCCGAATTGTCCGCCAATGATCCGCAGTTCGCCGCGGCTGTCCCGATCGAGTCGGTGGCTCGGTCGGTCGAAGAGCCCGGCATGCGACTGCCCGAGATCGTGAAAACCGTCCTCGAGGGCTACGCCGACCGGACTGCCCTGGGGCAGCGGGCCGTCGAGTTCGTCACCGAGAACGGCCGCACTGTGGCGCGGTTGCTGCCGAAGTACGACACCATCACGTACGGCGCACTGTGGGAGCGCATCCGCGCCGTCGCCGCCGCGCTGCACGCAGACGGCGTCAAGGTCGGCGACCGCGTCGCCATCCTGGGCTTCACCAGCACCGACTACACCGTCATCGACACCGCGCTCGGCCAGATCGGCGCCGTGTCGGTGCCACTGCAGACCAGCTCCGCGGCATCGTCGCTGCTGCCGATCGTCGCCGAGACCGAACCGGTGCTGATCGCCGTCAGCGCGGGGTACGTCGCCGACGCCGTCGAGCTGGCAGTTGGTGGCCCCGCCCCGGCCCGGTTCGTGGTGTTCGACCACCACGCCGAGGTCGACGACGAGCGTGAGGCCATCGACCAGGCGCGGGCGACACTCGCCGGCCTGAACGTCACGGTCGAGACCTTCGGCGACGTGCTCGCCCGCGGCCGCGACCTGCCGTCCGCTCCCACCCCGGTCTCCGACGAGGCCGACCCGCTGGCCCTGCTGATCTACACCTCCGGCTCGACCGGCGCCCCCAAGGGCGCGATGTACCCCGAGAGCAACATGACGAGCTTCTGGCGACGCGCCAGCTCGGCATGGTTCGGGCCGAGCGAAGCCTCGATCAACCTGGCCTTCATGCCGATGAGCCACGTCATGGGCCGCGGCATCCTGTACTCCACCCTGGCCAACGGCGGCATCGTCTACTTCGCCGCAAAGAGCGACTTGTCCACTCTCCTCGATGATTTCGCACTGGCGCGCCCCACCGAGCTGAACCTCGTGCCCCGCGTCTGGGAGATGCTGTACCTGGAGTTCCAGAGCCGCGTCGACAAACTGGTCCCGGCCGGCGCCGGCGAGGCCGAGCGTGACGGCATCGAGCAGCAGGTGATGGCCGACATGCGGCAGAACCTGATCGGTGGTCGCTACATCAAGGCGATGACCGGCTCGGCGCCCATCACCGACGAACTCAAGGCCTGGGTCGAGAAGTTCCTCGGCATCCACCTGCTCGAGGGCTACGGCTCCACCGAGGCCGGCATGGTCTTCTTCGACGGCGTCATCCAGCGCCCGCCGACCCTGGACTACAAGCTGGTCGACGTGCCCGACCTGGGCTACTACCTGACCGACCAGCCGTACCCGCGCGGTGAGCTGCTGGTGAAGACCGAGTACCTCTTCCCGGGCTACTACAAGCGGCCCGAGGTCACCGCGAGCGTGTTCGACGAGGACGGTTTCTACCGCACCGGCGACGTCGTCGCCGAGATCGGCCCGGACCAGATCGAGTACGTCGACCGCCGCAACAACGTGCTGAAGCTGGCACAGGGCGAGTTCGTCACACTGGCCAAGCTGGAAGCGGCGTTCAGCAACAACAGCCCGCTGGTCCGGCAGATCTACGTCTACGGCAACAGTGCCCAGCCGTACCTGCTGGCCGTCGTCGTCCCGACCGAAGATGCCTTGGCTCGTTGGGATGCCACCGAACTGAAGCAGCGGATCAGCGATTCACTGCAGGAGGTCGCCAAGGCCGCAGAATTGCAGTCCTACGAGATCCCCCGCGACTTCATCGTCGAGACGGAACCGTTCTCGCTGGAGAACGGTCTGCTGACCGGCATCCGCAAGCTGGCCTGGCCGAAGCTCAAGGCGCATTACGGCCCGGCGCTGGAAGACCTGTACCTGAGTCTTGCCGCGGGACAGGCCGACGAACTCCGTGCGCTGCGCCAGCACGGTGCCGAGGGCCCGGCCCTACCGACCGTCATCCGGGCCGCCAGTGCGCTGCTCGGCGCGTCGGGCGACGTGTCGGCCGACGCCCACTTCACCGACCTCGGTGGAGACTCGTTGTCCGCGTTGACGTTCGGCAATCTGCTCGAGGAGATCTTCGGCGTCGAGGTCCAGGTCGGCATCATCGTCAGCCCGGCCAACGATCTGGCCGCGCTGGCCGCCTACATCGAGAACGAGCGCAGCGGTGGCGCCAAGCGGCCCAGCTTCAGCTCGGTTCATGGCAAGAACGCCGTCGAGGTGCGGGCCGCGGACCTGACCCTGGACAAATTCATCGACGCCGCGACATTGGCCGCGGCACCGGCACTGCCCGGACCCGCCGCGGAGACTCGTACCGTATTGCTCACCGGCGCAACCGGATTCCTGGGCCGCTACCTGGCGCTGGAATGGCTGGAGCGGATGGACCTGGTCGACGGCAAGGTGATCGCCCTGGTGCGCGCCAAGTCCGACGAGGAGGCCCGAGCCCGGCTCGATGCGACCTTCGACTCCGGTGATCCGAAGCTGCTGGCGCACTACCAGGCGCTCGCCGCTGACCACCTCGAAGTGATCGCCGGCGACAAAGGTGACGAGAATCTCGGCCTGCCACAGGAGGTTTGGCAGCGGCTGGCCGACGAGGTCGACGTCGTCGTCGACCCCGCCGCCCTGGTGAACCACGTGCTGCCCTACAGCGAACTGTTCGGCCCGAACGCACTCGGCACCGCCGAGCTGATCCGGATCGCGCTGACCACCCGGCAGAAGCCGTACATCTACGTCTCGACCATCGGCGTCGGTGACCAGCTGGCCCCCGGCACGTTCACCGAAGAGGCCGACGTGCGGGTGATGAGCCCGGTGCGGGCCGTGCACGATGGCTACGCCAACGGGTACGGCAACAGCAAGTGGGCCGGTGAGGTGCTGCTGCGTGAGGCCAATGATCTTTGCGGCCTGCCGGTTTCGGTGTTCCGCTGCGACATGATCCTGGCCGACACCAGCTACGCCGGGCAGCTCAACCTGCCTGACATGTTCACCCGCATGATGTTCTCGCTGGTGGCCACCGGTATCGCGCCGTACTCGTTCTACGAGCGTGACGCCGAGGGCAAGCGACAGGCCGCGCACTACGACGGGCTGCCCGTCGAGTTCATCGCCGAGGCCATCGACACCCTGGGTGTGCGGCCCGCCGGTGAGTTCGTCACCTACCACGTGATGAACCCGCACTCCGACGGACTGGGCATGGACGAGTTCGTCGACTGGCTCGTCGAGGCCGGGTATTCGATTGCCCGCGTTGATGATTACGCGGAGTGGCTGGCCCGCTTCGAGACCACTCTGCGTTCACTGCCGGATCGGCAGCGCCAGGCGTCACTGTTGCCGCTGCTGCACAACTACCAGAAGCCGGAACACCCGCACAACGGGTCCATCGCCCCGGTGGTGGTGTTCCGCGAGGCGGTCCAAGACGCAAAGCTGGGTCCGGACAAGGACATTCCGCATGTCACTGCGCCGGTGATCGTCAAGTACATCACCGACCTGCAGTTGCTCGGCCTGCTCTGACGCTGGGATTTGTGCACGTTTGGTAGCGGTAGGCGTTACCAAACGTGCGCAGATCGCTTGGGGCTACGGGGCGATGAGCACGCCCGCGTCGGAGGCGGCCTGCTGCAACTCGAAGATGTCCAGGGCGCCCCAGTCGTTGATCGCTCCGGTGTAGGAACCCAGCCAGGGCACCACACCAGGATCCGGTGCGACACCGAGGTTGTAGGCCTGCATGCCGGGCAGGTGGTGCTCGAAGAAGTTACCGAGAATGTCGACGGCGAACACGATGTCGTTGATCGGGTTCGGGCCCCACAGTGCGGATGCGTTGAACAGGGGGTTCACCGCCGCTGGGTCGCCGATCATCACGATGTTGCCGTAATGCGGCTTGCTGCCGCCGGTGGGGTCGTAGGCCGGCATGAACGGCTGTAGCCCCGGCAGATCGGTGGAGAAGTACGCCGCCGTGTCGCCGTAGGTCTCGACGTTGACGAAGTTCTGCGCTGCGCTGTTGTTGCCGGGCACCGACGTGTTCAGGCCAGGACCTTCGAACCCGATCCCGCCGAGGCCCGTCTTCTGCGCGACGAACTGGGCCTCCCAACCACCCAGCGAGTGGCCGGTGACGAAGATGTCATCGGTCGTGTAGCCCTGCTCGATCGCCGCGGCTTGGACCTTCCGTTCGAATGCCAACGAGTCCCAGAACGCCTGCGGTGTGGTGTGAGTGAAGATGACCTGCATGTCCGTGAAGATCTGCGACAGCGCGATCAGCGGATGGAACAGCAGATTGGTGCCGCCCGTCGTGCCCTGGTAGGCGATGATGACCTGGCCCTCGGGAGTCACCCACGCCTTGCCGACGGCGCCGGACAGCGGGTTGAAGGTCTGCATCTGAAAGCCGTTGACGGTGAACGGCTTCAGATCACCCGGCTGAGCACCGAGCACGTAGGCGTTGGCCGCCGCGTTCAGGAACTGCTCTACCGTCGGGGTGTCGCCACTGGTGGGTCCGTTGTAGGTCAGCTCCGGCACGACGGGTGCCGCGGTCGGGGTCTTTCTCAGCCCGAGCATGTCCTCGATGCGGCGGAACCCGGCGAACAGCGCCTCGGAAATGGGCGACCAGTTGAACGGGCTCTTCGGGCCACTCTGCGAGACCGTCAGGTCCAGCACCTGCAGGACGGTGTTGATGATGCGCCCCGGCAGCTGGATGATCTTCGCGATCGGGTTCAGCGGCTGCGGTGGAGTCGGCGTCGTCAGGGTGCCGACGGTGTTGTTGGTGGCGGACAGGGCCGCCGGCCGGGTGATCGGCGCGGGCGTCTTGGCCGGCGCGGAGGCGCTGGTGCCGGTGCCGGGTGCCGCAGACGGCGCGGTGGCCGCGGGCGAGCTGACCGTCGCGTCCTTGGCGGGCGTGCTCGCGGTGGCGGGATTGAGCTTCGGCGCCTTCTTGCCGTCGGCGGCGGGCTTGACCGAATCCGAGCCCTTCTTCGCCGGTTTGGCGGCCGGCTTGGGATCCGGCTTTACCGCGGGCGTGGGGTCCGGCTTGGTATCCGGATCCACGCCTGACGTGGGATCGGTGGCCGACGTTTCAGCGGCGGTGCCTTGCTTGGTGTCGGAGTTGTCGGACTTGCCCGCCTTCTTGCCGGACTTCTTCTGATCCTTCTTGTCCGTGTTCGCCGGCTTGGGCTTGGTGGGTCCGGGCTTCGGTGCTCCGGCCTGGCTGGTCGAGGTGCCTGGCGAATCGGGCGTCCCGGTCTCGGCCGAGGCCACGTTCTGGCTGGTCGCCGCCGCGATACCGACCGCTGCGGCCAGCACCGCCAGGCGGTACCGACTGGATTTGCCCCGACTGATCCCCGACAGTGTCCCCACAGGTGTCCCCTTTGACATCCCCGGTGCCCGCTGTAACGCGCACGAATCTGACGACACTATGACATCGGGTGATGTCAGTCACGATCAGGTTTGCAAAATCCCTGGATCACGTCGGCAGGGTCAGCGCACGCGCGCCGCCACGGCCTCTGGCATCGGTTCGTACCGGGCGAAGGAGCGACTGAACGACCCGGCTCCATGAGACAACGACCGCAGCTCGATCGGATACCGCGTCAGTTCGATCTCCGGAATCTCGGCGTCGATGCCGGTGCATGAATCGCCGGCGGTGTCGGTGCCCAGCACGCGGCCGCGCCGCCCCGACAGATCGCTCATCACCGCGCCGACCATTTCGTCGGGCACCACGATGTGCACGCTGTCGATGGGTTCGAGGAGATTCACCGACGCGGCGGCGGCGGCCTCGCGCAGTGCCAGCCCGCCCGCGAGCTGGAAGGCGTAGTCCGACGAGTCCACGCTGTGGGCTTTGCCGTCCAGCAGCGTCACCCGGATGTCGACCATCGGGTACCCGCAGATGCCCCGATCCATCTGGGCGCGAACGCCTTTCTCCACACTCGGGATGAATTGCCGCGGCACCGCGCCGCCGACGACCTTGTCGACGAACTCGAAACCGGCTCCTTCCGGAAGCGGTTCGACGGTGATGTCACACACCGCGAACTGCCCGTGCCCGCCGGACTGTTTGACGTGCCGTCCGTGCCCTTTCGCGTTGCCGCCAAATGTCTCTCGTAGTGGCACGCGCAGTTCGGTGGTGTCGACCGCGACCCCGAACCGTCGTGACAGCGTATCGAGAACCACCGCGGAGTGGGCTTCGCCCATGCACCACAACACGATCTGGTGGGTCTGCGGGTTCTGCTCGATGCGCAGCGACGGATCCTCGGCCGACAGCCGGGCCAGGCCCACCGACAGCTTGTCCTCGTCGGTCTTGGCGTGCGGCACGATCGCCATGGGGAGCAGCGGCGCCGGCATGGTCCACGGCCGGCAGACCAGCGGGGAGGCCTTGTCCGACAAGGTGTCCCCGGTCTCGGCGCACGTCAGCCGCGCGATGGCGCAGATGTCCCCGGCGATCACCTCAGCGGCCGGGCGTTGCTTGCGGCCCAGCGGAAACGACAGTGCCCCGACGCGCTCGTCCTCGTCGTGGTCCTCGTGCTCGGCGCAGCCGGCGCCGGGTTCGGCGAACGAATTGAAATGGCCCGACACGTGAACCGTCGTGTCGGGCCTGATGGTGCCGGAAAATACCCGGACCAGACTGACCTTGCCGACGTACGGGTCCGACGTCGTCTTCACCACCTCTGCCAGCAGAGGTGCGTCGGGATCGCAGGCGGGCGCGGGCTTCTCCACCCCGGCCGGGGAGAATACCTGCGGCGGCACATGCTCTGGGGGAGAGGGGAATCCGCGGGTGATGACGTCGAGCAGTTCGGCGGCCCCGGTGCCCGTGGTGCTGCACACCGGGATCACCGGGAAGAACGAGCCGCGGGCCACCGCGCGCTCGAGGTCGGCAACCAGCACCGCGTTGTCGATCTGTTCGCCGCCCAGATACCGCTCCATCAACGTTTCGTCCTCGGACTCCTCGATGATGCCCTCGATGAGGGTGGCGTCGTCTGCGAGCAGCGAGACGAGCCCGTCCCCGTCGGGCAGGTACAGCGGAATCACCTTGTCCCCGAACGACTCCTGCGCGGACTGCACCGCGCCGGCGAAGCTGGCGCGAGCGTGGTCCAACTTCGTGACGACGACGGCGCGCGGCATCCCGACGTCGGCGCATTCGCGCCACAAGGACTTGGTGGCGGCGTCCACCACGTCGTTGGCGGCCATCACGAACAACGCGCAATCGGCGGCCCGGAGCCCGGCCCGCAGTTCGCCCACGAAATCGGCATAGCCGGGGGTGTCGAGCAGATTGACCTTCACCGGCCCGTGCAGCGGTGAGGCCAGTACCAAAGAAGCCAAAGCCAATCCGACCGACCGCTGCTGTTCGACTTCCGCCGGCTCGTGGTCGCAGACGGTGGTGCCGTCGAGCACCGTCCCTGCTCGCGTCAGCACGCCCGCGTGGAGCAGCAGTGCCTCGACCAGGGTGGTCTTGCCGGACCCAGATGGCCCGACCAGAACCACATTTCGGATCGACGCCGGGCTTTCCGCGCTGGGCGCGGCGCCGGATGAGGTATTCGTCTTGTCCGCCATGGCGTGCCCCTATCGACGACTCACGTCCACCATGCTCCTGTCGCGACGGTCGGCACAAGAGTCAGGCGTGCCACGAACTCCAACGGGTGATCGCGACCCGGATCACCGGACCGTCCAGCGCCACCCGGTCGTACTGGTGGTACTTGGCCCGTAGCAGCGAGTAGCCGATCGCCATCTCGTCGCCGCTCGGGTGCACCGTGGCGATGCCGTCGGCGCGGGCCCACCAGAGCTGGGACCAGTCGTCGTCGTATTCCTCGGCGAGCAGGCTCACGCGCGGGTTGGCGGCGATGTTGTCGAGCCGTCGTAGATGCTGCGTCGACTTTCGCTTGGCATCGACCGCGGTATAGAGCCGGTCCCCACTGACCGCGAAGACGACGGGGACCACATGCGGCTGACCCTCGCCGGACACTGTGGCCAACACTGCGACCGGGGCAGCGGAGAACAGGGCGGCTGGGTCGGACATCAGCGATGCCGAGGATTCGGGGCGACGCTCATGGGCATCCGGGTCACGTTGATCTCCGGCGGACGCGCGGGTGCGGGCGGCTCGGCCGGCGGGTGGTACGCCGGGGGTGCGGCGGCCGGAGCCGGTTCGGCCGAGGGCGGAGGAGGGGGCGGCGCGGGGGCGGGCGGGGAGGTGACGGTCGTCGTCGT
>Ga0070667_100000591_pt1 | contig 35606 bp, 37 predicted proteins | sample KBSS33metaG_FD_64659 | JGI IMG/M metagenome (GOLD analysis project Ga0070667, IMG submission 64659) | Switchgrass rhizosphere microbial communities from Kellogg Biological Station, Michigan, USA - KBS S3-3 metaG | ecosystem: Host-associated > Plants > Roots > Rhizosphere > Soil ...
AGTCGTAGTGCAGGCGCTCCCAGATGCCACCCGAGCCCTCGGTGACGTCAGCGTCGGTCGCGCCGAGCTCGTGCACTTTCAGGTAGTCGTCGGCGCTGTTAGGGAAGAGCTCCTTGCGGCCGGGGCCGAAGTCGGTAAGGCCGGCGACGAACTGCGCTGGCGTCGCGGTCGTCTTCTGTTTGAAATGGAGCGTGGCCATGGGTTGGTCCTCCTCAGGGGTCGGGCAGGGTTTCGACGACGCGGCGGCCGAGCTCGCGCTCGAGCTCGCTGTCGGTGTTCAGGCCCAGCGCCCGCAGGCGGGCGGACTGCTCTCGCTGGGCGGGTCCGCCGAGCATCGAGAAGAAGTCGGCGAGGGCGGGCGGGAACTCGCTGTCCGGGGGCAGGGTCACCGGGTCGACGTAGGACTTGGTCCGCGCGATCGCCTCGTGGTCGAAGCGCGCGACCCGGGCGGCGATCGCCTCGACCTCCTCGTCGAGCCGCTGGTCGGGGATCGTCCGGTTGACGTAGCCGTAGAGCTCGGCGCGCGGCCCGTCGAGGTCGTCGGCGACCAGCAGGATCTCGAGCGCCCGGCCGCGGCCGACCAACCGCGAGAGGCGCGCCATCGGTCCGCCGCCCGGGACGACGCCGGTGCCGACCTCGAACTGGCCGAGCAGCGCGTTCTCGCGGGAAGCGAAGCGCAGATCGCAGGCGAGGACGAACTCGCTGCCGGCGCCGCGGGCGCGGCCTCGGACGACGGCGATGCTGAGCACCGGTGCCCGCGAGAGTCGCACCAGCAGGTCGAGCCAGGCGTGCATCCCGGTCGGCCCGTTGCCGAGCGCCAGCGTCTTTGCCGGATCGTCCTCGACGTCGTAGTGGGCGAGGTAGAACTCCGGATTGGCGCTGTCGAAGACGACGACGTTCAGATCCGGGTCGGTTTCGATCAGGCCGACCAGCTCGGCCAGCTCGGCGACGGTGGTGGCGGTGATCGTGTTGATCGGCGGGTGGTCGAAGGTCACCCGACAGTAGCCGGGGCTCGGCCGGTCGACCCCCAGGTGGGTCCACGGCCGCGCCCAGGCATCGGATCCCGAGCCGTTGCTCGTCGCGTCTCCGAGCTCCATGGGTCACTCCTCCCAGACTCGCCCGGCGAGCCGCTCGGTCACCTCCTGCAGCAGCCAGGTGTTGCCGTCGGGGTCGCTAAAGGTCGCGTAGGACGCGTAGGAGGCGCGCTGGGGATCCAGCCCTGGTTCGAAGCCGGCGTCGCCGCGGTGGAAGAAGTCACTGACCTCGACGCCGCGCCCGATCAGGTCGGCGCGCGCAGCCTCGATGTCGGAGACGACGATCTCGAGCCGTTCGGCCGAGCCCGGCGCGGCGCTGATCAGGCCACGCCCGAAGCCGATCGAGCATTCAGAGTGGGTGGGGGTGAATTGGACGACGCGGACGTCGCCGAGATCGAAGTCGGCGTCGAGCCGCCAACCGAGGCTCGCGTAGAAGGCCTTGGCACGGTCGACGTCGGAGACCGGGATCGCGACGACCTCGAGCTTCATGTCGATCGTCCCGGGCTCGGGGCTGGCCGCGGTCCCAGCGCTTTCGCTGGCGGTGCTCATGCTGTCCTCCCTGATCGATTGCGGTGGCACCAGCCTCCCGCCCCGGCCTGTTTTTCGCGCCCGTGTGGTCACTGGCCCGGACCCTGGCCCGGGCAGGCGACCAGGGAGTTGCCGGGCGCGAGCCTGGGACCGATCGGGGATGCTCGCCCCGTGCCGGAGCTCGAGGGACAGACCGTCGTCGTAATCGGTGGCAGCGCGGGAATCGGGTTCGAGACCGCTCGGCGGGCCGCCGAACAGGGGGCCGAAGTGGTGCTGGCCGGCCGCGATCCAGAGCGCCTCGAGCGTGCAGCCGGGGAGGTCGGAGCGGCGCGAACAGCGGCGTTCGACGCTTACGACTTCGAGGCGCTGCGGCAGTTCTTCGAGCAGCAGCCGGGACGGATCGACCACGTGATGGTCACCGCTGGTGGACCCAGCTACGGCCCCTTGCTGGAGATGGACGCAGAGCGCATCCGCGACGCGGTTAGCGACCACATCGTGCTCGCGCTCGAGGTCGCGCGCCACGCCCGCCCGCGGATGTCAGCCGGCGGCGCGTTGGTGCTGATGGGCGGGACCGGCGGTCGCAGGATCAGCCGCGAGCTCGGCATCGCCTCGGCGGCGACCGCGGCGCTGCCCGTCTTCACCGCAACCCTGGCGCTCGAACTGGCCCCGGTTCGCGTCAACCTGATCGCCGCCGGTTTCGTCGACACCCCGCTCTCCGCCTCGCTGCTCGGCGAAGGCCTCGAAGCGCGGCGGCAGGAACTGCGGGAAACGCTCCCGATCGGACGGGTCGTCGCTCCAGCGGACATCGCCGCCCTCGCCGTCCATCTGATGGCCAACACGGCGATCACCGGCGCCACCTACGACATCGACGGCGGCCAGCAGTTCGTCGCCTGAATCACTCCCCTTCTCTATCCAGCGCCCTGGAGCGAGTCGAGGACGGCGGCGGCGTACCTCGCCGGCTCCTCCTCCCAGATGAAGTGGCCGCCGTCGATCACCTCGAGGCGGCTGTTCGGCAGGCGCTCGTGGAGGAATTCGGAGTTGGCAAGCGGGACGACCGGATCGTGGCGCCCGCTGACGATCGTCACCGGCGTCTCGATCCGCGGCAGCAGCTCGGCCAGTTCGGGCAGCTGTTCGGGGTAGCGGCGGACGTAAAGCATCGATTCGACGAACCGCTCGCCGGCGTAGCACTGGCGGTAGTCGGCGCGGATCTCGTATGGAATGCCGCCGGCGACGGTGTCGGCCGCGACGTCGACGATCGCCTCCGGGTCCATCTCCCGGTACTTGTCGAGATCCGGGTCGAGGACCCATGACTTGAGCGGCTCGCCGAGTTCGAGTGGCACCGCGACCCCGCCGGTGCCGACGACAAGGCCGCCGATTTGCTCGGGGTGGGAGGCTGCGGCGAAGAGGGCAGCCGCGGTGCCGACGTCGGGACCGACGATGTGTGGCCGCTCGAGCTCGACCTCGGCGATCAGCCCCACCAGGAACGCGCCCATCGCCCGCGGCGAGAGCAGCTCCTCGCGGGTCTCGGAGGCGCCGAACCCAGGCAGGTCGACGGCGAGGAGGCGGGCGTGGGGGGCGAGGGTCTCCCAGACCGAGGCGAACGCGTAGACGCTCTCCGGCCATGGGCTGGTCAAAAGCAGCGCCGGCGCCCGCGGGTCGCCGCCCTCGGCGCAGCGGATTCGCACCCCGCCCACGGTTCGGAACTGAGGCTCGAGACCCGTCGTAGCGGTCACGCCGCCAGCCTCCGCCAGCGGGCGGATCATCGCGCCCGTCGGTCACCCTGGCCGACTCCCTGGACCGAGACACGCCCGCCGATGGGCCGATTTCGGGGGGCATGGGCTCGAAATCGGCCCATCGGCGGACCAGGGCTCCGACCAGTGCCTTCCCGGGCGCGACCCGCGGGGCACAACCGCGAGGCTCGCCAACCATGAGCGGCGTCAGCGGCGGCCAGGCGAGTGACTCCTAGGTCCAAAGCGAGGGCGGTGGGTTTGGGCCTCGTCGCTGGCGTCGCTGGGACCGCGGCGATGACCGTCTGGCAGGAACTGGCGTCCAAGCTCCAGTCCTCCGACGAGGTCAGCGCGGAATTCCCCGAATCTTCCGTGGACCCGTGGGAATCAGCGCCGGCTCCGGCGCGGGTGGCGAAGCTGATCGGCGAAGGCGTCTTCCACCTCAAGGTCCCGGCCGAGAAGATCGGTTTTCTGACCAACGCGATGCACTGGGGCACCGGCACTGGATACGGAGCCGCCTACGGGCTCCTCGCAGCGACCCGCGGCCGCTCCACTCTCCGCGAGGGCCTCGCCTTCGGCACCTTCGTCTGGCTGTCGAGCTACGCGCAGCTGGTGCCGCTGGGCATCTACGAACCGCCCTGGAAGTACCCGCCGCGGGTGCTGGCCTTCGACATCTCCTACCACCTCGTCTACGGCGGGGCGACGGCGGTTGCCTTCGCCGTGCTCGCCGACGACAGCTGATCGATCGCTGAGCAATTGCCCGCCGTCGTCCCCGGGGTCTAGGCTCGCCGCGGGGAGATGGGAAACGAATCCGCTAAGAGCCAGCGCCTGGGCCTGTTGCTGGCGGCGGCGATGTTCGTTCTCGTCGTCGACACCTCGTTGATGAACGTCTCGATCGCCTACGTGGTCCGGGACCTCGACACGACGGTCAGCGGGGTGCAGGCGGCGATCGCGCTCGAGGCGCTGGTCTCGGCCGCCTTCGCCGCTCTCGCTCAGCATTGTCGGCGTGGCGCTGCTGGCCGGCAAAAAGGCCGGCAACCGCCCTCCCGGCCCGATCGTCCGCGTCGGCTTCCTCCTCGTCAGCATCGGCTTCGCGCTGCTGATCCCGTTCATCCCCCGTGTCGACAGCGGCTGGTATCTGGTGTTGCCGCTGGCGATCTCCGGCTCGGGCCTCGGCCTGCTCGTCTCCCAGCTCAACAACTTCACCCTCGGGCCGATCCCGGAAGAGCGAATCAGCGAGGCGGCGGGGGTCAACTCGGCGGCGGGCTCGTTTGGGCTCTCCTTCGGGCTCGCCTGCGCCGGGGCGATCATGCTGGCGACGCTCTCGGTCGCCTTCACCAAGAACGCCGAAGCGAGCTCGGTCCTGCGGCCGGACCAGCAGCAGCAGGTCGCCGACGTGCTCGACGAAGACGCGGAAGTGCTGAGCAACGGGCAGCTCGAAGAACTGCTCGCCGACGAGCCGCCGAGGGTCCGCGAAGAGATCGTCGATATCAACACCGACACCCGGCCGCTGGCGCTGCAGATCGCGCTGCTGGTGCCGCTGCTGGCCGGCCTCGCCGGGCTGGCGAACTCGTTCCGGATGGTGCGGCTGCCGGACGCACCGCCGCCCAAAACCGCCGAGGGCGCCGCCCTCGGCTGACACCCCAGCAACCCGATTGGAGGTAGCCCAATGCTGCGAAGAATCGACGACATGCCCGCCGGGACGGTCGGCTTCGAGGCCATCGGCGACGTCGAGGACGACGACTGGGAGGAGGTGGTGGAGCCGGTCCTCAAGCAGTGGATCGCCGAGGGCGGCAGGGTGCGGATGCTCTACGTGCTGGGCGCGCGGAGCCACGAGGTCGAGGGCGAGGCGATGGGCGCCGACCTCGGCTTCCGCACCCGCCACGCCAGCTCCTTCGAGCGGGTCGCGGTGGTCACCGACGAGGACTGGATGCGGCCGGCGCTGGCAACGCTTTCGTTCATGCTGCCCGGTAAGGCGAAGGCCTTCCGCTCGGCCGAGCTCAAGGAGGCGAAAGACTGGCTGGCGGCCGACTGACCTACGTCGGCCACGCGACCGCCCTGATCGAGCTCGACGGGACGCGGCTGCTGACCGACCCGGTGCTGGGGGACTGGCTGGGGCCGCTGAGGCGCCAGTCGCCTCCGCCCCCGCGCGGGGTGGGGGAGCGCTTGGATGCAATCCTGGTCTCCCACCTGCACCGCGACCACGCCGACCTGCGCACGCTGCGCCGGATCGCCGACCAGGTGCCGCTGATCGTCCCGGCCGGCGCAGGCTCCTTTTTCGCCGCCAGGGGCTTCGACGCGGTAGTCGAGCTCGCGCCGGGCGAGTCCCACCAGGTTGGTCCGGTCGCGGTCACCGCGACCATGGCCGACCACGAGATCGGCCGCCGCGGCGTCTCCGCTGAGCCGGTCGGGTTCCTTGTCGATGGGACGCAGCGCCTCTACTTCGCCGGCGACACCGACCTCTTCGACGGCATGGCCGAGATTGGCGTGGGCCTCGATCTCGCACTGCTGCCGGTCTGGGGTTGGGGGCCGAACCTAGGTCCCGGCCACATGGATCCCGAGCGCGCCGCCCGGGCCGCCGCGCTGGTCTCGCCGCGGCTTGCGGTCCCGATCCACTGGGGCACCTTCTATCCGGCCGGGCTGGCCCGGTTGCGTCCGCGACCGCTGCGCGAACCGCCCTGGCGGTTTGCCGCGCGGGTGCTGGAAATCGCACCCGAGGTCGAGGTCCACGTCGTCGCGCCGGGCTCAGCGGTTGCGTTCGACCGACCCCGGTAGGAGACTGCACTCACAAATCGAGGGGGAAGGTTGGTCCTGACGTGAGCCGAGCTCGACGGATCGCGGTACCGACGTTGTTGGTCCTAGGCACGATCGTCCTCTTCGTCGGGGTGTTCTCGGTCTGGATCAATCGCCAGGTCCTCAACACCGACAACTGGGTTGACACCAGCGGCAAGCTCCTCGCCAACCCCCACATCGAGGAACAGCTCTCGAAGTTCCTGATCGCCCAGGCCTACGAAAACGCAGACGTCGAGGCCGAACTGGAAGCCGAGCTGCCGCCGGCGACGCAGCAGCTCGCCGGGCCGATCGCCGGCGGCCTGCGCCAGCTCTCCGAACGGGTCGCCGAACGGGCGCTCGCCGCACCGGCCTTCCAGGGCCTCTGGGAAGAGGCCAACCGCTCCGCCCACGAAGCGCTACTGAAGATCCTCGACGGCGGCGGCTCGTTCGTCTCGACCGGCGAAGGGACGGTGACCCTGAACCTCCATGACCTGCTCGAAGGGGTGGTCGAACAGGCCGGGCTGCCGGAATCGGTGCTGGAAAAACTGCCGCCGGAAGCGGGCGAACTGACGGTGCTCGAATCGGATCAGCTCTCGGCCGCGCAGACCGTCGCGAAGCTGATCCGCAAACTGCCGATCGTCCTCGTCCTGCTGATGGCGCTGCTCTACGGGGCGGCGATCTATCTGGCCCGGGGACGGCGCCGCGAGGTGGTGCGGGCGGTCGGCTTCGGCTTCGTGATCGCCGGCGTCGGCACGCTCGCGGTCCGTGGGATCGCCGGCAACGCTGTCGTCGGCGCGCTGGCCACCACCGATCCGGTCGAAGAAGCCGCCAGCGCCGCCTGGGGGATCGGGACCTCGCTGCTGGTGCAGGTCGCGGTCTCGACCCTGCTGTTTGGCGTCCTTCTGGTGCTCGGCGCCTGGACGCTCGGCTCGAGCGCGCTGGCCCGCGGCCTGCGGCGTCAGGCGTCGCCCTGGCTGCGCGAGCGGCCTGGTGGAGCCTACGTCGCCTTCGGCCTGATCTGGCTGCTGCTGATCGCTTTCGTGCCGATCACCGCGTTCCGCAACTGGCTCGGGATCCTCGTCTTCGCCGTCCTCTTCGCGGTCGGCGCAGCGCTCTTCCGGCGCCAGGCACTCACCGAGTTCCCCGACGCCGAGCGGCAGAGCTTCGGCCAGACGATGCGGAAGTTCCGGGCGGCTACCGTTCGTGCACCGGCCGAGCCGGCGCCAAGCGCCGACCCGGTCGCCAGCCTCGAGCGCCTCAACACGCTGCGTGGCGAGGGCGCGCTCAGCCCGGAGGAGTTCGAGGCGGCGAAGCGAAAGGTCCTCGCCGCTCCCTGAGCGCGCGGGGGCGCGGCACCGATGTTCGCCTCGCGGTTGCGCCGAGCGATCCTCGTCACGGTGCTCGATGCCGTCGTCCTGCTCGTGCTTTCCGAGCTGCTCGCCGGCTTCGTGCTCGACGGGCCCGGCAGCGCGCTGCTCGCCGCGGTGCTAGTCGGCGTCCTCAACGCGCTGATCTGGCCGGCGCTGGCGCGGCTCTCGCTGGGACTCAACGTGCTCACCCTCGGGCTCGGCGGGCTGGTCCTGAACGCGGTGTTGGTCGCGCTGGTGATCGACCTGCTGCCGGGCGCCGAGGTCGGCGATCTGCTCGATGCGGTGGTGATTACGATCGTGCTGGCGGCGACTACCGCAGCCGTCGACTCGCTGCTCGCGGTCGACGAAGACGAGTGGTGGTACCGCCACGTGGTCAAGCGCCAGGCACGGCGGCGCGGGCTCGTCACCGAGAGCGAGGTCCCCGGTCTGCTGCTGCTTGAGATCGACGGGCTCGCCCACGACGTCCTGCTGCGGGCGATGCGCGACGGCAATGCGCCGGCACTCGCCGCCTGGCTGCGCTCGGGCTCGCACCGGCTGCGTCGCTGGGAGACCGACTGGTCCTCGCAGACGGGCGCCTGCCAGGCGGGCCTCCTGCACGGCTCCAACGACGACATGCCGGCCTTTCGTTGGTGGGAGAAGGAGACGGGGCGGTCGATCGTCACCAACCATCCCCGCGACGCCGAAGAGCTCGAGCGGCGGCACTCCGACGGCCGCGGGCTGCTGCATGCCGACGGTGCGAGCCGCGCCAACATCCTCTCCGGCGACGCCCCGCATTCGATGTTGACGATGAGCACCGCGCTCAGCCGGCGACGCCCGCTCGGCCGCGACTACAGCGCCTATTTCGCCCGTCCCTACGCGGTCGCCAGGACGATCGTCCTCTCCGTCGCCGACGTCGCCCGCGAGCGGCGCGCCGCCCGTGCCCAGGTGCGCAATGACGTGCAGCCGCGGATCGCCCGTAGCCGCTCCTACGCGCTGATGCGCGCCTGGGCGACGGTCGTCCAGCGCGATCTGCAGGTGGCGACGGTGATCGGCGACGTGCTCGCCGGCCGCGCTTGCATCTACACCACCTTCCTCGCCTATGACGAGGTCGCTCACCACTCCGGCATCGAGCGGTCGGACGCGCTCGCCGTCCTCCGCGACCTCGACCGCCAGATCGCCCGCATCGCGACCGCCTGCGAGGAGGCGCCACGTCCCTACTGCCTGGTCGTCCTCTCTGACCACGGCCAGTCGCAGGGCGAAACCTTCCGCGACCGTTTCGGCCAGTCGCTCGAGCAGTTGGTGCGCGAGAGCTGCGATACGGGGCAAGTGTTCGCCGCAGTTGGAGGCGAGGACGACGCGCTCTCCTACTTCGGCGCCGGGCTGACTGAGGTCGCCCGCGACGACACGGTCGCCGGCCGTGCCGTCCGGGTCGCGGCGCGCGGGCGGACCGACGAGGGCGCCGTGATGCTCGGCGAGGAGGCCCGTCGCGAGGCGGCCGAGGCAGAGGACGGCGAGCTGCCGGAGCTCTCGGTGATGGCCTCCGGCTGCCTTGGCCTGGTCAGCTTCCCTCGGCTGCCCGGACGAGTGCCACTGGAGCGGATCGAAGCCCTCTACCCGGAGCTGATCCAGACCCTGCGGGTCCACCCGGGTATCGGCTTCCTGCTGGTCCGCTCCGACCTGCACGGCGCCCTCGCGATCGGCCGCGACGGCGTCCATCGACTCGACTCCGAAGAGGTCGAAGGCGAGGACCCGCTGGCGCCTTTCGGGCCCCACGCCGCCCGCCACCTGCGCCGCACCGACGCCTTCCCGCACTGTGCCGACCTGATGGTCAACAGTACCTACTGGCCGCAATTCGGTGAAGTCGCGGCCTTCGAGGAGCTGGTCGGATCACACGGCGGCCTCGGCGGCACGCAGAGCTTCCCCTTCGTCCTCCATCCGCGCGAGCTCGAGTGGCCCGACGACGAGGTGGTCGGGGCGGAGAGCGTGCACCGGATCTTCCGCCGCTGGCTCGCCCAGCTTGGCCACCAAGCCTTCCAACAGACAACCGCAACCGAGAGAGAGGGAGTTCGAGATGGATTCGTTCGAGGTCGAGAAACGCGACCGGGTGACCCGGGCCGAGGCAGCGACGCGCTTGCGCCGGATCGCCAATCTGCTGTCGGGCGACGACGATGAGGTCGAGTTCGAGCGTGACGGGCTGAAGCTCAAGTTCTCGGTCCCGGAGGAACTGGAGATGAAGGTCGAGCTCGAGCTTGACGACGAGGAGAGCGAGCTCGAGATCGAGTTCAAGTGGTGAGCGAGTCCGAGTCCTTGCGCTTGCGCCGTTCTTTCATTTCGCGGCTTTTCACCTTGGCGTCGGTGTAGGAGGACTCGACCAGGGCTTTGCCACCGCTCCAGCCGAACACCCAGCAGACGAGGGCGACGGCGAAGACGACGTTCCAGGCGGAGGTGACGATCTGCTGGCTGATCGAGTAGGCGGTGGCGGTGGCCGCGTCGGTCGAGCCGGAGAGCGCGACCGAGTTCATCGCCTGGGTGACGCCGACGCCGCCGGGGGTGGCGGAGACCGTGTTGGAGATTGAGTTCGACGCCGTGACGGTGGCGATGTCGTGGAAGGTCACCGGGATCCCGTAGGCGCCGAGGAAGACGCCGACGATCGCCAGCCGCGCCAGGTAGCTGCCGAGCGATGGGAGGACGACGTCGAGCAGGAAGCGCCGCGGCTTGCCGAGGACCGCACCGCCCTTGGCGACCTGCGCGCGGAGGCCGGCCAGCCGCTTCCAGAAGGTGCGGCCGAGGAGGGCGACGAGGACGGCCCCGCCGATCAGGATCCCGACCACGATCGCGGTGTGGTCGGCGAGGAAGCCGAGCTTGACCGAGAACGAGCCGGCGACCGAGAAGAAGAGGTAGAGGTAGAGCGCGACGTTGAAGACCGTGAACGGGATCTTCTGCACCACGATCCCCGACAGCATCATCGTGAAGGTCGCACCCGCGAACAGGGTGGTGAACATCAGCAGCATCACCCAGGTGCCGATGTTGGCCGGCAGGAAGCTGTTCAGCGCGACCGCGGTCGCGTAGCTGGCGAGCACGATCCGGTAGCTGACCCCCGGCCCGATCGGCGCCGCCCGCAGGATCCCGAACCAGGCGAGCGCCGCCAGCGCGGTCTGCGCGCTCTGCAGGACGATGCCGGCCGCGATCGCCCAGGCCGGCACCTCGGCCAGCTTGTCGAACAGTTCTTCGATCCACTCGCGGACCGGGATGCCGAGCAGGTCGAGGACGAAGATCGCCAGCGCGACCCCGGCGATCCAGAGGGCGATGCGGGCAAGGCGCCTGGATAGCGGCTGCGAGCGCACGCGGCCAGGCTATTGTCTGGGCGTCCGGGAAATCGATCGAGGGGAGAGCCGATGCCAACGGTGCTTGCGTTTCACGAGGTGGACGACGTCGATCACTGGCTCAGCTCGCCGAAACGCGAGGAATTCTTTGGGCCGGCCGGAATCACGGTTCGTACCTTCAGCGACCCGAGCGGCTCGAATCGGGTCGGGCTGATCATCGAGGTGCCCGACATGGCCGTTCTGCAGCAGCTGCTCGAGCGCGAGGAGGCGGCCGCCGCGATGGAGCACGACGGGGTCCGGCCGGAGACGCTGCTGATCCTCGAGGAGGCCTAGGGAGCCAAGAGCGGGGGCCGGTCAGGCCCGCAGCTCGGCCGCCATTTCGCGGAACGCTTCGACGTAGGCGTCGACCGCGGCATCGTCGTGGGCGACCGAGAGGGTCCACTCCTCCTCGCGACCGGGGGTCATGAAGATGCCGCGGTTGAAGTTGTAGAGCCAGGCCAGCTCGGAGAGCTCCTCGTCCTGGTGCTGCTTGAAGACGGCGTAGTCGGTGACGCTGGCGGGGGAGAAGGTGACGCAGCCCTTGGAGCCGATCCCGACCGTGTAGCCGGGCAGGTCGTACTCGGCGACCACCGCGTCGCAGCCGGCGAGGATGCGGTCGTTGAGGTGGTCGAGGTGGTCGTAGGCGTCGGGGATGAGGACCTCGAGCAGGCTGGCGCGGGCCGCCGCCATCCCCAACGGATTGCCGTTGTAGGTGCCGACCTGGTAGACGCTGCCGTCCTCGACCACCCGGGCGACGTCCTCGCTCATCCCGATCGCGCCGGTCGGCAGGCCGCCGCCGAGGCTCTTGGCGAGGGTGATCATGTCGGGCTCGACATCGAACTTCTCAACCGCGCCGCCGGCGGCGATCGTCATCCCAGTCTTCACCTCGTCGAAGATCAGGACGACGTCGTGGCGGCGGGTCACCTCACGGACCGCGTCGAGGTAGCCGGGGATCGGCAGGACGACCCCGAGGTTCATCATCGCCGCCTCCATGATCACGCAGGCGGGCTTCCGCCCTTCCTTCTCGAGCGCGACGATCCGCCCCTCCATCGCCTCGGCGTCGTTGAAGTGGACGGCGTGGGTGAGGTCGACGGTCGCCTGGGGGATGCCGGCGCCGTAGGGAAGGGAGAGCGGCGCCTCGCGCGGCCCGATCCGGTCGTATTCGACCCCGATCGAGACCATCACCGCGTCGTGGTGGCCGTGGTAGGAGCCGAAGATCTTCAAGATGTCGTCGCGGCCGGTCAGCGCCCGGGCGATCCGGATCGCGTCCATCGTCGACTCCGAGCCGGAGTTGGTGTAGCGCCAGCGGGGCAGGCGGAAGCGCCGTGCCAGCTCTTCGGCGACGACGATCCCGTCCTCGGTCGGGGCGGCGAAGTGGGTGCCCTTGCGGTAGCGGTCGGCGATTGCGCGGCCGATCGCCGGGTGGGCGTGGCCCTGGACCATCGAGCCGAAGCCGTTGTGGAAGTCGTAGAGCTCGTTGCCGTCGACGTCCCAGACCTTCGGCCCCTCGCCGCGCTCTAGGTAGATCGGCCAGGGCTCGCGTTCCTGGTAGGCGGAGGCGACGCCGCCCGAGAGCGTCTGGTTGGCCCGTTCGAACATCTCTTTCGAGCCCTGGGTGCGCTCGTTCAGTGCCGCGGACTCGCGCTCGGTCAGCTCGGCGACGCGGTCGCGGTCGATGGGGGCGGCGGTTCCGGTTTCTGAAGTGGTCATCCCTGCATGATCCACGCTCGGCAGCACTGAGCACAGGTGCATTCCGGCACACAGCTTGCGATCGAGGTGGACATCCCGTCGCATCCGGCCTCTAGGACTTACCCGCCAGCGCCCCCATCACCGCGGCGGTGTCGGGGAAGCCGCGGTGGTCGACGATCTTCCCGTCGACGACAGTCCAGACGTGCGCGAACGGGGCGTGAAAAGGGGCACCGGTGCTTCTCGCGGTGCCGCTGATCACGCCGAGCGTGACGACGCGGTCCTCGGTCTCGATCACGTCGTCGATCTCGACCCGGGCGTCGAGCTGTTCGCCGATCATCGTCAGGTAGCGGCGCACGGCGTCGGGGCCGGTGCGGCCTTCGACCGCCGCCCCCCACGGCATCGTCGGCGACGAGCGCCAAGTCACCTCGGGATGCAGGCAGTCATCGAGTCTCTCGCCGAGGTCTCCCTGCTCGAGCGCGGCGTAGAGGGCGAGGACGGGTTCGGCTGCGGCTGGCATGGGGACTCCTCCGGTGTAGGTGCCGCCGTACTCGGCCCGGCGGCGTGAACTGACCGTAGGCGCTGTCGCCCCCGCTGGCAATACGCGACGCGCTCGTCTCGATAAGCGGGCGTCCTCGATCGATTGCGGACCCGGGAGGACGGGCATAGGGTCGTGACGTGGACGTCCTCAGCGACCTGCTGGAACGGACCCGGGCCCGCGGCTCGCTGTTCGCTCAGAGCGTCCTCCACGCGCCCTGGGGGTTCCGCTTCTCGGCCGAGCCGATGATCCAGTTCCACGTCGTGCTGCGCGGGGCCTGCCACCTGCGCCGCGCCGGCGCCGAGCCGTTGGCGCTGCACCAGGGCGACGTCGTCTTCGTCGTCGCCGAGCAGGAGTACGAGCTGGTCGACGCCCTCGACTCGCCGGTCACCTCCTTCGCGCCCTTCCAGCGGGCCGCCCGCGCCGAGGGCACCTTCGTCTGGCCCGGCGACGGCGAGGCGACGAAGCTCCTCTGCGGCGCCTATGAGCTGGACCCGGAGTGCGGTCCCTCGCTGCTGGGTCAGCTGCCGCCGGTGCTCCGGGTCAGCGCCGGCGACGGTCATCGCCAGCCAGCGCTTCGCACCACGCTCGCCGCGCTCACCGACGAGTTGCAGCAGCGCCAGGCAGGCGCCCAGCTGGTCGCCGACCGCCTCGTCGACGCCCTCTTCGTCCACGTCCTCCGCACCTGGTCCACCACCGCCGCCGGCGAGCTGCCGCTTTGGGCGTCACCGGACGCCGACCCGGCCGTGCACCAGGCGCTGGCCCTGGTCCACGCCGAGCCGGGGCGCGACTGGAGCGTCGAGCGGATCGCCGCGGAGGTGCAGCTCTCGCGCTCGGCCTTCTCGCGCCGGTTCTCGAGCGCGATGGGCGAGCCGCCGATGACCTACGTCACCCGCCTGCGGATGGCGATCGCGGCCGAGCTCTTGCGCGACAGCCAGCTGCCGGTGCAGGCGATCGCGCGGCGGGTCGGCTACGACTCGGTGTTCGCCTTCTCGACGGCCTTCAAGCGGGCGACCGGCGGCGCCCCGACCCACTTCCGCCAGGGCTCTCGCGCAGCGGCCGGCAGCGGCCTGACCGGGAGCCTCGGCCGATGATCGATCCGAACAGCTGTCATCGGGGGATCTTCTCGATCGACGGCCCGCTGCCGGGCTACGCGTTCCCGACGACGGTCTCCTACACGCCGCTGGGCGAGCGGCTCTGGACGGCGACCGACGGCATCTACCGCACGGTCTTCGCCGAGGGCGACGAAGGCGTGGTGGCGTTCGACACCTTCTGGTCGCCGGCGGCGGCCGGGTCCTACCGGACGGCGATCGACCGCCTCCTGCCCCGTCGCGAGCTGCACACCGTCGTCTACTCCCACGAACACCTCGACCACTGCGGCTTCGCTGAGGACCTGGCCCCGGAGGCGTCGACGATCCTCGCCCACGAGGAGGCCGCGGCGGTGATCGCCGCTCGCGGCTCCGACGGTCAGGTGGTGCCGACCGAGACGTGGGGGGGAGAGCGCAAGGGGTTCGAAATCGACGGCGTCGCCTTCGAGCTGATCAACCCCGGCGCGACCCACGGCGCCGGCAATGTCGCCGCCCACTTCCCGGAGGCCGGGGTGCTGTTCATGGTCGACACCGTGATCCCGGGGGTCGGCTACACCTTCTTCCCCGACTGGCACCTCGACAGCTATCTGCCGAACATGCGAAGGCTGGAGTCGCTCGAGTGGGACACCTTCGTGCCCGGACACTTCTGGCCGCTCGATCGCCAGAGCTTCGGCGACAACCTCGCCTACTACGAGCGGATCAGCGAGGCGGCCTCCGAGGCCCTGGCCGAGGGCGTCGACCCCGACGACTTCCCCGCGATCGACGCCTGGGCGAAGGAGCGGCTGCGGGCGGAGCACGGGCGGCTGTTTCGCTTCGACGAGTACATCGGGATGAACGTGATGCGCTACATGGCCCACCACCGAACCGGCGGCTGGGGCCTCGAGGACGCCGGCGGCGTGGTCGAGGGTTCGTTGTGAGCGCGGCGCTGGAGGCCACGCCCGTCGCCGACGGAGTGTGGACCGCCGCGGCGGGCGACTACTGCAGCATCTTTGCCAGCGCCGGCGAGGAGGTGGTGGCCGTCAACGGATTCGGCTCGCCGGCGCTCGCGGGTGCCTACGCGGAGGCGATCCGGGCGACCGTGCCCGGGTCGAGGATCGTCGCCGTCATCGCCAGCATCGACCACCTCGATCACAGCGCCCAGGCGTCGGAGCTCGCCGGCGCGGGCGAGCTGGTCGCCCACGAGCTGTGCGCCCGCGTGCTCGAGAGCCGTGGCCAGCGTCCGACTCGGCTTCTGGCCGAGGACGCGGAGCTCGAGCTCGCCGGCCACCGGTTCTCGCTGCTCTACCGCGGTCCCAGCCAGGGCACCGGGAACCTCGCCGTCCATCTTCCCGAGCAGCGGCTGCTCTTCCTCCTTGGCCCCCGTGCCGACGCTCGCTACGGGCTCTTCCCCGACATGCACTTTCGCCACCTCACCCGGGTCTGGCGCGAGCTCGCCGAGCTCGAGGTCGATGCTGTCGTTCCCGGGCGCGGCCCGACCATGGACGTCGACGGCCTGCGGCGCGCCGCCGACTACGTGGACGCGCTGGCCGAGGCCTCACAGCGGGCGTTTGCCGACGGGCTGCCGATCTGGGTCATCGAGGCGATGGCGCCCTACGCCCAGGAGGCCCTGCAGGATCGGTTCGGCGACCTCGACGGCTTCGACCGGCACGTCGGGATCGGCGCGATCCGCCTCGTCCACTACTACCTGATGGGCGGCTGGGGCCTCGAGGACACGGCGAGGCCGGAGCTGCTGCTCAGGGATTAGCGACGATCGGCCGGCTCGAGGCGGCCGCCCGCAGCTCCCAGCGGGCCAGCGCTGCCAGGATCGCGGTGACGATCGCCGCCAGAGCGAGAACCGCGATGTGCGGGGCGAGGGGCAGCAGCGCGACGATCAGGCCGGCGACGAGGAGCCGCCCGACGCTGAACCGGCCGGTCGCCCGCCACTGGAAGAGATCGACGCCGAGCAGGAAGAGCGCTGGGCCGCCGAGGACGATCGCGGTGCCGACCCCGTGCTGAGGGTCCGAGGGGTGGGCGATCAGCAGCTCGTTTCCGGCCGCCATCGCGATGATCCCGCCGACGATCAGCAGGTGGGCGTAGGTGTAGGCGTCGCGGGCGACGCGGCCCGGGTCGTCGCTTTCGGCGACCGCCTTGCGCGAGCGTTCCGCCGGCGTGCCGAAGTAGAGCCACCACAGCGCGAGGGTCTCGAGGAAGGCGACGACGAGAGCTAGCGTCGCCGTAAAGCTCAGCCCACCCGCCGCCGCGGTCGCGCCGGCGACGACGATCGACTCGCCGAGCGCGATCAGGACGAAGAGGTGGCAGCGCTCGGCGAAGTGGCCGCCCTCGATGTCGTAGTCGGTCGTCCGCGCCCGGCCGCGGCCCGGCAGCCAGTAGCCCGCGAACGGGGCGACGAGCTCGATCGCCAGCGCCGGGATCCAGAGCAGCAGCCGCTGGTCGGGGTCGACCGCGGCGCCGGCGAGCCAGAGGACACCGGAGGCGACGCTCCAGAGGACGAGCCGCTCGAAGACGTCGCGCAGGCGATGATCCTGCGCGAGCAGTGACGTCGCGGCGACGTTCCTCCCGACCTGCAGGGCGACGTAGGCGCCGGCGAACAGCAGGCCGTTCTGGTCAAAGGCACCGGGCAGCGAGGCGGCGACCAGCAGGCTGGCGAGCATCACGCCGCCCAGCACGGCTCGCACCCGCGGCGAGGCGGGGTCGAACCAGTTGGTCATCCAGGCGGTGTAGATCCAGGCCCACCAGACGACGACCAGCAGGAAGCCGGCACGGGCGAGCCCGGCGAGCGAGAGGTCGTCGAGGACCAGGTGCGAGAGCTGGGTGACGGCGAAGACGTAGACGAGGTCGAAGAACAGCTCGGCCTCGGTGATCCGCTGCGACCCTGCGCCCGCGGCCGCGCGCGGGCGCAGGTGGCGACTCGGATCGTGCATCTGGGTCTCCTTGCGGGTCGAGGTCGATGATTCGGCCGGCCGGCGGGCCCTCAGATTCGCCGGCCGGCCGATGTCGGTCAAGCGGGCACTTGGACCGCGGCGGCCTCGAGGATCAGCTCGGCGGTCGTCTCCGGGTTCGAGACGGCTGCCGCGTGCGAAGCGGCGATCTCGACCGTGCGGCGAGCGTCGGCCCGCTCGGCGAAGAACCGCTGCAGCTCGGCGGGGATGTTGCGGTCCTCGCTGGCGACCAGGAACCACGACGGCACCTGCTTCCACAGCGGGCTATCGCCGCAGGGCTCTTCCAGCGCCTCGAGGGTCGCCGGCCGCTGCGTCACCGCCATCCGCGCCGTCTCCGCCGCGGGCACGTCGGCGGCGAACTGCTCGTGGAACAGCTCTGGCGCGATCGCCAGGTCGGTCGTGCCGTCAGTGCGCGGGACGGGCCGCAGCGCGTCGCCGAGCGAGCTGCCCGGGAACTTGCGCGCCAGCGTGTTGGCGCTCTCGCCGGTGTCGGGGGCGAAAGCGGCGACGTAGACGAGCCCGGTGATCTCGCCGGCGTCGGCGTCGACGTTGGTGATTACCGCGCCGCCGTAGGAGTGGCCGACCAACAGCACCGGTCCGTCGATCGAGCGCACCAGGTCGCTGACCGACTCGGCGTCGGACGCGAGGCCGCGCAGCGGGTTGGCAGCGGCGATCACCGACTGATCGGCGTCGAGCAGGCGCTCGATCACCGGGTCCCAGCTGGCCGACTCGGCGAAGGCGCCGTGGACGAGGACGATCGTGGGGTTCATTTTTGTCACCTTTCGTTTTGGTTTTTGTGATGCGGGGCTACTGGCGCTCGAGCCAGTCGGCGAAGCGGGTGGGGGTGAGGCGGGCGTTCTCGTCGGGGACCAGCGACTCGGTGTTGAGCTCGGTCCCGAAGTACTGGGCGTGGGCATCGCCGACGACCTCGCGCTCGTCGCCTTTGGCGCTGAGGAAGCGGGCCACGGTCTCGTTCATCGGCAGTGGCTCGGGCCCGCCGACTTCGACGACTCCGTTGGCCGGCTCGTCCTCGGCGACCGCGGCCACCGCGGCGCCGAGCTCGGCGACCGCGACCGGCTGGAACAGGGCGCTCGGCAACCGCACCGTCGAGCCGTTGGAGCCGGAGTCGGCGATCCGGCCGACGAACTCGAAGAACTGGGTGGCGCGGACGATCGTGAAGGGGACGCCTCCGTTCTCGACGATCTCCTCCTGGGCGACCTTGGCCCGCAGGTAGCCGCTGTCGGGCAGCCGGTCGGCGCCGACTATCGACATCGCGACGTAGTGGCCGACGCCGGCGTCCTTCGCCGCCGCGGTCAGGTTGCGGGACGCGGTCTGGAAGAACTCCATCACCGCCTCGTCGTCCCAGGCGGGGGCGTTGGCGGCGTCGACGACCGCATCGGCGCCGGTCAGCGCCTCGGCCAGTCCCTCGCCGGTGATCGTGTTGACGCCCGATTCGGGCGAGGCGGCCAGCGTCTCGTGGCCGTCCTGTTGCAGTTTCGCGACGATCTGCGAGCCGAGCGCGCCGGTCCCGCCGATGACTACGACCTTCATTGGTCACTCCTCTTCTCGTGGGCTTCAGGGGTGTGCTCGGAGGCGAGACGCCGCTCTCGCCGAGCGCCTGCCAAAGGGCAGTCCGCCGCGCTCGGGTCGTTGGTCGCTCTCGGATCTGGCGGGAACATGCAGTCAAAGCCGCCGACCTCTCGCCTCGCGAGCAAGGGATGGGTTGGGGAACTGTGCGGAAAGCTCATGGGGCGAGCGTCTCGCGGGCGGCGCCAGCTCGCATCGGCCAGCACGCCAGCCTGGTGGCCAGTCGCGAGGGCTGGCGGTTAGGGATTCCTGCCTGTAGCGTTGGCCGGGGCCGATGGCCACCACGAGCACCCTGATAGGCCGCGATGCCGAGAGCGTGGTCCTCGGGCAGTTGCTCGACGCGGTCCGCGACGGCGGCAGCCGAGCGCTGGTGGTTCGCGGCGAGGCCGGGATCGGCAAGACCGCGCTGCTCGACCAGGCGGTCGCCTCGGCGTCTGACCTGCAGGTCCTCCAGGCGCTCGGGGTCGAATCGGAGATGGAGCTGCCGTTCGCCGGGGTGCACCAGCTCTGCCGGCCGGTGCTCGACCGCCTCGAGCGGCTGCCCGATCCCCAGCGCGAGGCGCTCGAGGTCGCCTTCGGCCTGCGGGAGGGCGCAGCCCCGGACCGTTTCCTGGTCGCGCTTGCGGTACTGACCCTGCTCTCCGACGTGGCCGAAGCCCAGCCGCTGCTCTGCGTCGTCGACGACGCGCAGTGGCTCGACGAGGCCTCGACGCTGGCGCTCGCCTTCGTTGCCCGGCGGCTGCTGGCGGAGCCGATCGCGATCGTCTTCGTCACCCGCGAGGCCGGCGCCGCGCTCGCCGCTCTGCCGGAGCTGGTCCTCGACGGGATCGGCGACGAGGACGCCCGCCTGCTGCTGGCCTCGCGGATGCAGGGGCGCCTCGACGACCCGGTGCGGGAACGGATCGTCGCCGAGACCCGCGGCAACCCACTTGCCCTGCTCGAACTGCCGCAGAGCCTGACGCCGACCGAGCTGGCCGGGGGCTTCGACCTTCCAGACGCCCACTCGCGGATGAGCCGCACCGAGCAGAGCTTCCTGAGCCGCTTCGAATCGATGCCGGCTGCGACCCAGCAGCTGCTGCTGACCGCGGCGGCCGAGCCGGTCGGCGACGTCGCCCTGCTCTGGCGCGCGGCGGAGCGGCTGGGAGTTAGCCCCGACGCGGTCGCGCCCGGCGAACGCGAGGGCCTGATCGAGCTCGGCTCGCGGGTGCGGTTCCGCCACCCGCTGGTGCGCTCGGCGATCTACCACTCGGCGGCTCCGGAGGAGCGCGAGCGGGTGCACGCCGCGCTCGCCGACGCCACCGACCCGGAGGTCGATCCCGACCGGCGCGCCTGGCACCGCGCCCACGCGGCGCCCGGGCTCGACGAGAGCGTCGCCGCCGATCTCGAAGGCTCGGCCGACCGGGCGCAGCGGCGGGGCGGGATCGCCGCGGCCGCTGCCTTCCTCGAGCGCGCCGCCGAGCTGACCCCGGACCCGGCGCGGCGTGGCGAACGGGCGATGGCCGCCGCCCAGGCGAAGCTCGAAGCGGGGGCGCCGGAAACGGCCCAGGCGCTGGCCGAGACCGCCGCGTTGGCGTCGCTGGACGAGCTCAACCGGGCGCGGCTGGAGCGTCTGCGGGCACAGATCGGCTTCGCGATCAGGCGCGGCAGCGACGCCGCGCCAATGCTGCTCGAGGCCGCACGGCAGCTGGTGCCGCTCGACCCGGCGATGGCTCGCGAGACGGGGCTGGAAGCCGTTGCCGCCGGGCTCTATTCGGGCTCGATGGGGGACTCGCTCGAGGCGCTCGACGAGGTGCGGGCGGCGCCGACCACAACGCCGCCGCGTCCCACCGACCTGCTCTTCGACGGGCTGGCGACGCGCGTCACCGAGGGCTACGCGGCTGGGGCGGAGCCGCTGCGACAAGCGCTGGCGGCGTTTCGTCGCGACGAGGACGGCGACCCGAGCAGTGACCGCTGGCTGTGGATGGCCTGCCGTGTCACCTCCGACAGCTGGGACGAGGAGACCTGGGTGGAGCTGGCGACCCGCGGTGCCAGCCGGGCGCGGGCAGCGGGGGCGCTCGACGTCCTACCGATCAACGCGATCCAGCTGTCGGGTACCTGCATCCACAGCGGCCGGTTCAGCGAGGCGCTGGCGCTGTCCGAGGAAGCGGATGGGATCCTCGAAGCGATCGGCAACGCGAAGCTGATGTTCGCCGGGCCGATGCTGAGCGCCTACCGCGGCCGCGAGGAGGAGACCCTGGCGATGATTCCGGCGGCCCGCGAGGACGCGCTGAGCGGCGGCCGCGGCACCGCCCTGAGCATGGTCGAGACCGCGGGGGCGATCCTCTGCAACGGGCTCGGGCGCTACGAGGACGCGCTCGGCTTCGCCGAGCGGGCCAATGCGGTCGGGCCGCTGGCGCGCTACGCGATGGCGCCGCTCGAGCTGATCGAAGCGGCGGCCCGCTGCGACCGCCCCGAGCTGGCGGCCGAGGCGCTTGCGACGCTCGCCGAGCGAACCCAGGCGAGCGGCACCGACTGGGCGCTCGGGCTGGAGGCGCGCTCGCGCGCGCTGCTGGCCGAGGGTGAGCGGGCCGACCGCCTCTACGCCGAGGCGGTCGAGCGGCTCTCGCGCACCCGCCTGGCGCCCCACCACGCCCGCTGCCAGCTCGTCTACGGCGAATGGCTGCGGCGCGAGAAACGCCGACGAGACGCGCGCGAGCAGTTACGGGCGGCGCACGAAACCTTCGCCCGGATCGGCGCCGAAGCGTTCGCCGAGCGGGCCCGCCGCGAGCTGGAGGCGACCGGCGAGACGGTTCGCAAGCGCAGCGATGAGACTGCCGACGCACTGACCCCGCAGGAGGCGCAGATCGCCCGGATGGCGCGCGACGGCCTCTCCAACACCGAGATCGGGGCGCAGCTATTCATCAGCCCGCGGACCGTCCAGTACCACCTGCGCAAGGTCTTCCTCAAGCTCGACATCACCTCGCGCCGGCAGCTGGGCCGGGTCCCGCCCGGCCGCCTCAACCCGAGCTAGCCGTGGCTGGCCGGCGACTGGCGAGCAGGCTGGCGCCCTGGCCGATGCGAGCGCCTCGGCGTCGGGGGAGTCTCACGGCATCGCAAATCCGCTGGCTTGGAGGTGGTGAGACCCATGATTTACACCTTGTCGTGGCTTCCCAGCATCACGTTCCTCGGCGTGTTGCTGATGTTCCTGATCGTCACCGTTTTCGCGATGGCGTTGGTTGTGGCGGCGGTGCTGGTTGCGCTGGCGATCCTGGCGGCTCTCGCCTTCGCGCTCGTCCGCTCGTCGGTCGTAGTGGTTCGCGCCGCGCGGCAGCGCTTGCCGCGACTCGAGCCTGCGCCACGCCCGGCGCCGCTGGTCAACCCGCAACTGCACCGGGTCCGATGAGCTCCGCGACCGCCGAGCTGGCGCTCGGCTTCAACGCCGCGACGGTGCTCGAGCAGGTGCGCTGGCTGCCGCAGGTTCGGCTCGAGCGGAGGATCGACGGGGTCACGGCGGTCTGTTTCCACGCTCGGACGGTCGCCCTCCTCGATGGCCAGCGGCAGCGGGCCGAGATCGCCGTCGCGGATACCGACCGCGACCGGGTGCTGACGGAACACCGCGACGCCGAGCGGGGTCCAATCGGGGTGAGCGTCCATCTCATCTCGCCGAGCCGCGTGCGGACCGCCGTCGAGCTGATCGAGCGCGGGGTGGACGCGGCGATGTACCACTGGCAACTATCGACTGCGAACCCATGAGCGGTCACGGCAGAGACCTCACGCTGGTCGGTGGCGGCCACTGCCTGGCGCCCTCGCGGACCGTCGATGCGCCGGTCGACGGCGCCACCGGCCTCTACTCGCGCCTCTTCCCCGATCTGCCGCGGATCGAGGAGGACAACGCCGCCCTGCTCGCCCTGGGTGTCGTCGGCGGCGTCTGCGATGCGGGGGAGACCTGCGCCTACGGCGAGACGGTCGCCGCCGGCTGGCCGATGTTCGGCCAGTACATCGCCCACGACATCACCGCGGACCGTAGCCCGATCTCGCCCCAGGCCCAGCTCGCGCGGGTGGTCAACTTCCGCAGCCCGAGGGCGAACCTCGAGAGCCTCTACGGCACCGGCCAGATCGGCAGCCCCTACCTGTTCCGGGCCGAGGACCCCGACCTGCTGCTGCTCGGTGTAAACGACCGCGGCGAGCCGCGGGACCTGCCCCGCAACTCCCAGGGCATCGCCCTGATCGGCGACCCCCGCAACGATGTCCACCTGTTCGTCTCCCAGCTGCAGGTGGCGATGATCGAAGTCCACAACCGCCTCGTCGAGCGCGCCCGAGCAGAAGGAGTCACCGCCGCCGAGGTCTTTGCCACCGCCCAGCGTGAAACGGCCTGGCACTACCAGTGGGTGATCGTCAACGACTACCTGCCCCGCGTCGTCGACCCGGCCCTGGCCGAGGAAGTTCGCGACCTCGGGCCCCGCTTCTACACCCCCGGCCGCGATCCCAAGATTCCCTTCGAGTTCGCCGATGCCGCCTTCCGCTCGGGTCATGGCCAGGTTCGGGACGAGTTCCAGGTCAACGCCAGCTCCGGGATCCATCGGCTCTTTCCCGACCTCCTCGGTTTCCGCCCCGTCCCCGCCGACCTCGCAATCGACTGGCCACTGATCTTCGACATCGAAGGCCACCCGTCCGCCCAGCGCGCCAAGCGGATCGACGGCACCCTCGCCCGCTCCCTGATCGAACTGCCCCGCGCGGTGACCGGCGAGGTCGACCACGACGCCTACCGCTCCCTCGCCGGCCGCGACCTCGAGCGCGGCCACGCCTACGGCCTCCCCTCCGGCGAGTCCGTCGCCAAGCAGATGGGGGAGACCCCGCTGACCCCCGAAGAGAACGAACTGACCGCCAACGGCTGGACCGCCGGCACCCCCCTCTGGCTCTACATCATGCTCGAGTCCGCCGCCCGCACCAACGGCGAGCGCCTGGGCCCCGTCGGCGGCCGCATCGTCGCCGAGGTCCTGACCGGCCTGATCGACGCCGACCCGGAGTCCTACCGGGCTGTCGAGCCGGAGTGGACCCCGACCCTGCCGGCGCGGGGCGAGCGCTTCGGCCTCGCCGACCTGCTGGTGCCGCCGGCACGCTGATGGGCGGGGCCAGGAGGCCCCGCCCAGACATCGCGTCTCAGCGGCAGGAGGCCGATTCGACGACCTCGGCGAGCGCCTTCTGTGCGGCCGGGGTGCCGATCGCGTCGCCTTTGGTCACCGAGTTGGTCAGCACCACCACCTGGCGGCCGCTGTCGAGGTTGCGCGCGAGGGCGTCGTAGCCGGGGACCGAGCCGTCGTGACCGGTCCAGGTCCCGCATTCGGTATCGCCGTGGGCGACTCCGAGTCCGCGTTCGACGCCCGGCACCTCCTCGACGTAGGAGGTCATCGCCTCCATCGAACTCCCGTCGAGCAGCTCGCCCTCCATCAGCGCCTCGTAGAAGCGGGCCACGTCGCCCGCGGTGGAAACGAGGTTGCCCGCCGCCCAGTAGTGCGAGGGGCTGACTTCGGTGACGTCGAGCAGCTGCTTGCCGCCGGCAAGATAGCCGCGTGCGTACGGCGCTTCGGGCTTGCCGTCGACAGCGAACGTGGTCGCTTCGAGCCCGAGCGGAGTGATGATCCGCTGCCCGAGCTCGGCCGCGAGCGAATGCTCGGTCGCGGTTTCGACCAGCAGTCCCAGCACCGTGTAGTTGGTGTTCGAGTAGACGACCTTCGTTCCCGGCGCCGCCGTCGGCGGGTGCTCGGTTGAGATCCCGACCAGTTCCTCCGGCTGCCAGGTGTAGCCGAAATCGCCTTTCAGGTACGGAGCGAGGACCCGCGGGTCTTCCTCGTACTCGAAGAGGCCGCTGCGGTGGCCGAGCAGGTCTTCCACCGTGATCTCGTTGCCGTTCGGGAGCAGTCCGGGCAGCCACTCCTCGACCGTGTCGTCGAGGGAGATGGTGCCCTCCTCGGCGAGCTGCATCACGACCACCGCCACGTAGGGCTTGGTCAGGCTGCCGATCCGGAAGCGATCGTCGGCGCTGACCGGCCGGCCGCTCTCGGTGTCGGCGACGCCGGAGACGACCGTGATCGGGTCGGCCTGCGGATCGTCGACGACGAGCACCGCGCCGGGGACCCCGGCGGCGGTGAGGGCGTCGAGTTCGGGCTGCAGCAGACGCTTCTCTTCCTTGTTGGCTTCGGTCTGGATCTCGTCCTCGGCACCGCAGCCGGTGGCGAGCAGGCCGACGGCGGCGGCGAGCATGACGACGAGCGCGAGCTGGCCCGAGATCGCCACCTTGCGGTGTCTGGCGATCCAGGACTTGGCGCGGGCAGCGAGGCTCGGCCGCGGCTTGGGCGATTCAGGCGCGCCTGCCGACGACGCGGCCTGCTGCTCTGGCGTGGACTCGTCTTGAACGATTTTTTTCTTCATGGTTCCCTCTCACGTGATGCATGGACTTGACCTCGGCAGCGTCTCGCCCAGCGGCGCGCCGGATAAGGCGGGAATCAGGTGAGAAGGGGGGCGGTTTTCTGGTGGATAGGGCGCCTTCAGGCGTGCCCGTCGCGCTGGTCGCCGAGCACCAGGAGCACGGCGAGGACCCGGCGCGACTCACTGCCGCTAGACGGTAGGTCGAGCTTGGTGAAGATCGAGGAGACGTACTTCTCGACGGCTCGCAGGGTGATCACCAGCTGGTCGGCGATGCCCTGGTTGGAGCTGCCGCTGGCGATCAGCTCGAGCACCTCGCGCTCGCGCGGGGTGAGCGTCTCGATCGGGTCGTCGCGGCGCTGCTTCGAGAACAGGGTCGAGACGATGATCGGGTCGACGGCCGAGCCGCCGTCGGCCACCCGGCGGACCGAGGCGATGAAGTCGGAGGCTTCGCTGATCCGATCCTTGAGGAGGTAGCCGACGCCGTCGGCCGAGTCGGCGAGCAGCTTCATCGCCAGGCCGACCTCGACGTACTGGGAGAGGACGAGGACGGCGACCTCGGGGTAGCGCTCGCGGATCTCGATCGCGGCGCGGAGCCCCTCGTCGGAGTGGGTGGGCGGCAGCCGGATGTCGAGGATCACGATGTCGACCTGATGCGAGCTCAGCTTCCGCATCAGCTCCTCGGCGTCACCGCAGGAGGCGACCACCTCGAAGCCTTCGTCGCCGAGCAGCCTCACGATCCCGTCTCGCAGCAAGACGCTGTCCTCGGCGATCGCTACCCGCACGGGATCTCCGCCCGGACGCGGGTGCCGCCCCCGCGCGGGGTCCAGACCCGCAGCCGGCCGCCGTGCGCCTCGACCCGGTCGGCGAGGCCGCGCAGGCCGCTGCCGCCGTCGCTGGTGGCGCCGCCGACCCCGTCGTCGGCGATCTCGACCACCAGGGTTCCGTCCTCGCGGGCGACGGAGACCGTGGCGGCGCTCGCCTGCGCGTGCTTGCCGACGTTGGCGAGGCTCTCGGAGACGACGTAGTAGGCGGCGACCTCGATCGCCTCGTCGAGCCGCTCGTCGAGGCTCGTCGACAGGGTGACCGGGACGGCCGCCCCCGCGGCCAGGGTGTCGAGCGCGACCTGCAGGCCGTGTCCGCTCACCACCGCCGGGTGCAGGCCGCGGGCGATCGTCCGCAGCTCCTGCAACGAGGTGGCGATCTCGCCTCGCGCCTGGTCGACCTTCGCGCGGGCCTCGGGATCCTCGCCGAGCTGGTCCTCGAGGCGCTTGAGGTCGAGCGACAGCGCGATCAGCCGTTGCTGTGCGCCGTCGTGGAGGTCGCGCTCGAGGCGGCGGCGCTCGTCCTGGCCGACCTCGAGCACCCGCGCTCTCGACTCCTGCAGCTCGTCGAGGCGGGCGCGGAGGTCCGCCTGAAGGCGGGCGTTCTCGAGGGCGATGGCCGCGGCGGCGCTGACCCCGTCGAGCAGCTCCTGCTCGTCGTCGAGCAGGGGATCGTGGATCAGCGCGGCGACCGGTTGGCCGCCGGTCTCGATCAGCCTCACCGAGCGCCCGCTGCCCGGCCCGGGAAGGGTCGTCTCGCGCCCGTCCGGGTCGGCCCAGGCGCCGAACTCCGGCAGCCAGAAGGCGAGCGAGAGCGAGGGGTCGCGGAGCGCGCCGGCGAGGGCGTCGCGGAGCTCCCCCGGCTGCGGCTCCGCCCGCAGCCTCACCATCAGCTCGCCGACGTCGGCGCGAGCGAGCCGGGAGGAGAGCAGACCGACCAGGAAGGCGATCGGCGCCAGGCCGATCGTCACGAAGGTGATGCGGCGGATCGTCTCGAACGCGGCCCACTGCTGGTCGCCCGCGATCAGGAGCAGGGCCATCATCACCAGGCCGAGCCCGAAGGAGTCGACGAGCAGGGCAGCGTTGCGGCGGCTCGGCTTGCCGTCGCGGCGGCGGCGGGCGATGAGCAGCGCGAGGCCGGCGAGCGAGACGGCGCTCAAGGCCCAGAGCTGAATCGAGGTGAGCGTTTCGACGAAATCCGGGGCGCTGGCGAAGGCGATCAGGTTGTCTTCCGGTGGGCCGCCCCAGGCCATGCTGACCAGCTGCGGCACCGTTGCCAGCAGGTAGCCGCCGAGGACGAGCCAGCGTTCGGGCCGGGTCTGCAGGCGCCCGCTCGGATAGGAGAGGAAGACGTGCAGGTAGAGGATCAGCGGGACGAGGTCGAAGATCTGGCCGATGGTCTGCGGCAGCGCCGAGTTTGCCCAGGCGAAATTGGCGAGGAACGCCGTGTAGCCGGCGGCGATCATCAGCGGGCCGAAGCGGCTGTCCGGGCGGCGCCACCAGGCGTAGGCGCCGCCGAGGATGTAGGGCACCTCGATCAGGCAGTAGAGCGAGGCCTGGAGACCGGGATCGAGGACGTGATCGCTGCCGAAGGCGAGCAGGAACGACCCCGCGCCGACGGCACAGCCGCCGACCGCGATCGCCCACAGCAAAGCTGGCGCAGGTCGCCGATCGGACGATTCATGGAATGCGGCCGAAACGCCATGCTCGGCCATGGGTTCTCCCCTCTCCCCGACGGGTGAGGCGAGACTACCGCGAAATCAGCTGGCGGCGGAGCGGGTCACCACTGGGGCGATCGGCTCCGGCGCGACGATCCTCGGCGGCGTCCACATCGGGGCGGGAGCCCTGGTCGGCGCTGGCGCAGTCGTGACCAAGGACGTCGCCCCGGGCGCGACCGTCGTCGGGAACCCGGCGCGCGAGCTGCGGCGCGGGTCTAGCGACGGCTGAGGGTCCTGGGCGCGACGGGGTCCGCGTCCTCGACCGGCTCGGCTTCGGCCTCAGGGGCGGAGCCGTTGCCGGCGCTCGCCAGCGAGGCCTCGTGGGCGGCGATCGCGCGGCGCAGCTCGCGCTTGCGCATCCACTCGGCGGCGAAGTAGGAGCCGACCACGAAGACAAAGGCTGCGAGCTGCGCGACGAGCGTCTCGACCGTCGGGTAGACGCCGAGCCAGGTGCCCATCCAGAGCGGGAATTCGACGTCGATCGGGTGGATCGAGAGCCAGCCGACCCCCTGCATCGTGCGCGCCGTGTTGCCGACCAGGACGACCAGCACGAGGGCGATCAGGACGCCGGTGACGATCAGCATCTTCTTGTAGGGGAGCTTGCGCTCGAGGGTGAAGGTGATCGCGCCGACGATTCCGGTGAGGACGAGGCCGAGAAGGACGCCGGCGACGACGACGCCGGTGCCGGAGCTGAGCTGCAGCGCCTGCAGGAAGAGGACGGTCTCGAAGCCCTCGCGGAAGACGCTGGTGAAGCCGAGGGTGTAGAGGCCGGCGACGGTGGCGGTACCGGCGCCGACCGCCAGGGCCGCTCCGGTCAGCGCCTTGCCGCGGTCGCGGTGACCTTTGATCCACTCGGTCCAGTAGACGCGGTGGAAGAACCAGTTCATCACCAGTAAGAGGACCCCGATGGCGACGATCCCGACCACCGCCTCGAGCTTCTCGCCGTATTTGGAGAGCGAGTCGAGCAGCAGGATCGCGAGCAGGAACATCAGCATGCTGGCCGGGATGGCCAGCAGCGCGCCGCGGTAGATCGGCCGCCGCAGCCGCTGCCGCGGGCCGATCATGCTGGCAGTGATCGCGGCGATGATCAGGATCGCCTCGAGGCCCTCGCGGAAAACGATCAGGGCCGAGTTGGTGATCGTGGTGATCGCGCTGGCGCCGTCGCCGGTGATCGCCCGGGCGTCGGCGAGCCCTTCGTCGAGATCGAGGCGGGTCTCGCGGATCTCGTCGAGCGGCGCGTTGTCGGCGATCAGGTTGGCGAGGCCCTTGTCGCCGTCGGCGCCGTACCAGATCAGGCCCTCGATGCTGAGCGCCAGGCCGGTGTCGAAGGCGCGCAGCTTCAGCTCCGGCCCGAACTCGAAGAAGCCGTACGCGGCGAGGCGGGCCTGCTCGGCGTCCTGGTAGCGACCGGCGCCGACCGCCGCTTCGAGCTGGTCGAGCGAGATGTCGACCAGTTCGTAGTCGGCTTCGTCGCCGCCTTCCATCCACTCCTCGGGGGCGATCCGTTCGAATTCCTGCTGCGCCCGGTCGGCCGCGGCGTCGAGCTCCTCCTGCGGGGCGACGGCTTTGCCCTGCTGGGCGTTGTCGACGTCTTCGCGCAGCTCGGCGAAGGTGGTCTCGATCTGCTCGACCGCCGCGGGGTCGCGCTGCAGCAGCTCGGACTCGAGGTCGGAGAAGGCCGCTTCGACCCCATCCATGAAGGCGACCGCCTCCTGCACCTCGAAGGGGATCGTCACGTGGCCGTCGGCGGTGCCCTTGTCGTACTCCTTCGGCACCAGGTCGATGAAGCTGGTGAACTGGCTCGCCCGGTTGACCTGTTCGTCGGGGGTGAGCGGGGCGGCGGTGAAGCCCTCGAGGTCGGCTTCGACCCGCGTCCGCGCCGCTTCGAAGGCCCCCTCGTCGGCCGCGGCGCCCGCTGCGGCGAGCTGCGCGAAATCGCGGTCGGTCTGCGCTCGCTCGTTGCTGCCGCGCTGCTCCGCGTACTCGGCGGCGATCGCCTGCCAGTAGCCGCGCGCCACCGCCGCGGTTTCGGCGAAGCGGCCGTCGAAGTCGCGTTCGGCGGCCTGGGCGGCTTCGTCGAGGTTGGTCAAGAGCCGCGCCTGGAAGGTGTCGAGCAGGTCCTTTTCGATCTTCAGGGCGGCTTCGTGGGGCGGGATCTCGCGTTCGGCGAGTTCCTGGATCGCGATCGTGCCGTCGACGCCTGGGCGGGTGAATCGGGTGGTCTTGCGGAACTCGCGGATCTGCAGCCATTCGCGCGCCCTCGCCGCGTTGCCGGCCTCGGCGGCGGCGATCGCGACCGCCATCGCGCCGCGCCGCAGCGCCGCGATGATCCGCCCGCGTGCCGCCGCCAGCGCGACTTCGTCGCGCTCCGCCGTCGTTCGCCTGGCGGTCGCCAGGGCCACTTCGATCTCCTTCAGCTCGGCTGGCGCGTCGGCCGCCAGGCCGGCACGCAACGGACCGCGCAGCTGCGCCGCGGCGGCGTCGACTTCGCCGCCGCCGCCTTCGTCGAACAGCAGCTCGGTCTGCGCCGCGAACAGCTTCGAGCGCATCTCGTCGGCGGCCTGCCAGGCCGGCGCGGCGGCGGCGCTGGCCGCGAGGCAGAAGAAAGCCGCCAGCGCGATCAGGATCGCGCCGGCGGCTTTCGGGCCCGAGTTCCGCCGTCGCGCGGTAGTCGTGATCCCTCCCCAGAGAGGGTGAACGTTGCCGGACAAGGCACTAGCCTTCCTGCAGCTCGATTTCGAGCTGTTTCGCCGCCTGGGTCACCTGGCCGGCGATCGCCTCGGCCTGAGCCTGCGCCTGGGCGCCGAGCGCGTCGGCCTGCTTGGCGGTGAATTTCTCGCCGTCGGCCTCGCGGTCGCGCAGGTCGGCAGCGAAGTCGACCAGGCTCTGCAGCTCCTGCTTCGTCTGCGCCGCCTGCTGCGCGTTCTCGCCGGCGATCATCGGCTCCATCCCGCCGTAGGTGACGAGGATGCCGCCGAGGATGTCGGCGATGTCGGAGAGCCGCGAGGTGGCGACGAAGCCGAGTTCCTCGGCGCCCTCACCGGCGATGAAGCGCGAGTTTTTCCACGCTTCGAAGTACTCGCTCATGGTCGGCGTCATGATCACGATCGAGGTCATCGCGTCCGACGGAGACGGCTCGAACTCCTGCGCGTCTTCGTTCAGTTCCTTCGCCTGCTGGTCGAATTCTTCGAGCGTCGCCTTGTAGATGTTGGCGTCGGGCAGGCCCTCGCCGAACTCGACCTCGCCGCTGCCGTCGACGTCTCCTTCGACGCCCTGGGCGAGTAGGTCGGGGTTGGTGCCATAGAGCGCGGTCTCGGTGAGGAAGAAGAGGTTGCCCGGCTGCTCGAGCCGCTTGCCGTCGGGCATGGTCAGGGTGAAGGAGACCGCGTCTTCGGGGGTCGAGGCGTCCGAGCCGGCGTCGATGTCGACGTCGTAGTGGGCGAGCCGCGGCACGCCGGCGACGATGCCCTCCATCTGCTCGTAGGCCGGGTTGGCGACGACGAAGATGTCCTTCGAAGTGCCGAGGATTTCGGCAACTTCGTCACCGTGCTCGGCGAGCAGCCGGTCGTAGTCGAAGTCGACCGATTTGGCCAGCTCGTAATAGGCGTCCGCCTGCTCTTTCAGCAGGCCGACCTGCGCTTCGAGCCGGGCCGAGTGGTCGGTCAGGTACTGCTTGACCGGCGCCAGGTCGGCCGTACCCGCTTCGGCGCTGGTGGCATCGGCGGTGCTGCTGTCGTCGCTGCCACCGCAGCCAGCGACCACGGCTCCGCAGAGCGCGAGAACAAGGGCCAGCGTGAGGGGTGCACGGAACTTCATCGGACGAGAGCCTCCTCGGTTAGGGGAGCCTACTAAGGGCTCCCTAATGCATCGTTGTTAGGGAACCCTACGAGATTCCGATCCGAGAGGTCGGGATTGTCACCGCCGGGCTCGAGCTGAGCGTCAATGAGGTTGCCTTTTGCCGCCTATATCGCGGGAAAAGGCAACCTCGATGGCGGGTTGGTCCAGACCCCGATGCGGGTAGGGACGTTTAGGAAGAGATGGCTATCCAACGGACCCAGGGCCGCGTGGGCACTCCGTCGAGAGTCGGAGAGGAGCAGCGACCCCGATGGTCAAATGCGAGCGTTGCGGAACGGGATTCAGCCCGATCCAAGCCGCGGTTCTCGAGTTCTGCCCCCGCTGCAAGGCGCGGAGCCAGATCAGCGTCCCGCTGATCGCTGCGCGGGTGAAGCCGAGATCGCCGCAGGAGTGGAAGGCAGGCGAGACGCCGATCGCACGACGCGGCTTAGACGCGGGCCAGGCGCACGGCCGCGAGCATGCCGCCGACCGCCAGGGCCGAGCCGACCGCCCAGGCCAGCAGGATGTCACCGCTCAGTGACGAGAGCTCGTAGAAGTCGCGCAGAAATGGGACGAAGAGGGCGAGGGCGAAGATCAGGGCCATCACGCCGCAGAGGGCGGCAACCAGGAGGCGGCGGCGGCCGGGTTCGTCCTCGAGGCGCATGACGACGGCGAGGCCGGCGACGACGACGGTGCCGGTGGCGACGGTCCGGGAGTCCTGGAGGGAGAGGTCGAGGGCGTAGCGGGCGAGGAAGTAGCCGGCGACGATGCCGATGCCGGAGGCGATCCCGGCCGGGAGGGCAAAGCGGGCGACGTTTTGGAGGAAGTGGTCGGGGCGCCACGGGCCCGAGCTGGGGGCGAGGGCGAGGATGAAGGCGGGAATGCCGATCGTCACCGTCGAGGCGATCGTGAACTGGCGGGGGAGGAGGGGGAAGGTCGCCGTCGGGATGCCGATCGCGAGCACCATCAGGGCGGTGAAGACGGTCTTGGTGACGAAGAGGCGGGCGACGCGCTGGATGTTGCGGAGGATCTGGCGGCCCTCGTGGACCATGCCGGGGACGACGCCGAAATCGCCTTTGACGAGGACGAGGTCGGCGACCGAACGGGCCATCTGGACTCCGGTCCCCTGGGCGATGGCGAGGCGTGAGCGCTTCAGGGCCGGGACGTCGTTGACCCCGTCGCCGATCATCCCGACGTAGCGGCCGCCTTCGGTCAGGGCCTCGACGACGGCGCTCTTGCCCTCGGGCGAGATCCGGCCGACCGCGGGCGCCGCCATCACGGCTTCACGGAGCGCGGCGGGATCGGTCGGGAGTTCGCCGCCGTCGAGCGGCGCCGCGTCGCCGGGGATACCGGCGTCGCGGGCGATCGCGCCCGCCGTCGCCGGCGCATCGCCGGAAAGCAGCCGCAGCTCCACCTGCTCGGCGGCCAGGAAGGCGATCGTTTCCTCGGTGCCTGGCCGCAGGCGCTCCGCCAGGACGGCGACGCCAAGCGGCTGGACGGGGGCCGGGAAGACCGGATCGGGGGTCGCGGCCGGCAGCGTCGCCTCGGTGCGGCCGATCGCCAGCACCCGCCTGCCCTGGCTCGCTTCCGCCCGCGCCCGCTCCGCCAGCTCCGGGTCGGCGGCGGCGAACAGCTCTGGCGCGCCGAGTACGAACCGCGCGTCACTGAGCTCGATCGCGCTCCAGCGCCGCCGCGAGGAGAACGGCACCTGGGCGCCGACCGCCTCCGCCTCGGCTTTCGCCGGACCGGTGGCGGCGATCGCCCGCAGGGTCGAGTTCGGGTCCGGCGCGCTGGCGCTGTAGCGGGCGAGCGCCGTCGCCAGCTCGTCCTCGCCGGTGCCGCTGGCCGGCACCAGCTCGACCAGTCGCAGGTCGGCCTCGGTCAGGGTGCCGGTCTTGTCGGTGCAGATCAGGTCGACCGAGGCCAGCGACTCGATCGCCCCCAGCTCCTGGGCGAGCACGCCGCGGCGCGCCATCTTGAAGGCCGAAACGGCCGCGGTCAGCCCGATCAGCAGGATCAGGCCCTCCGGCACGAGGTTGACGATGCCCGCGGTCAGCGCCTGGACCCGCGCTTCGTCGCCGTCGACCCGCAGCAGCACCGAGATCGCGTAGCCGATCGTGATCGGTACCGCCAGCCCGACCAGCCACAGCAGCAGCCGGTCGTTGGCGACCTGCAGCGGCGAGCGCGGGTGGCGGAAGGCGCGGGCGGTGCGCGTCACCCTGGCGGCACGGCTGTCGGGGCCGACCGCGCGCGCTTCGAACAGGGCCGAGCCCTCGACCACGAAGGACCCCGACCAGACCTCCTCGCCCATGCCGCGCAGGACCGGCTCGGACTCGCCGGTCAGGTTCGCCTCGTCGATCGCGACCCCGTCGCTGGCGACGATCTCGCCGTCGGCGACCACCTGCTGGCCGAGGCCGACCCGGACCAGGTCGCCGACCACGACCTCCTCGACCGCGACGTCGCGGTCGCTACCGTCGCGGCGCACCGTCGCCTTCGGCGCGACCAGCGCCGCCAGCCGGTCGAGCGCCCGCTTCGAGCGGATCTCCTGGAAGGAGCCGATGACGATGTTGGCGACCAGGATCCCGACGAACAGCGCGTCCTTCCAGGAGGCGAAGGCGATCGTCAGGACCCCGAAGAAGAAGAGGATCGCGTTCGGGATGTTGAGCGTGTTGGCGCGGACGATGCTCGCGTAGGAGCGGCTCGAACGCTCGCGCGGCAGCTCGCCGCGCTCCTTCAGGCGGCGCGCGGCCTCGGCCTCGGTGAGGCCGGCGGGGACGGTTTCGGAGCTAACGGTCGCGATCTCGTGACGCTATCCGGGTGAGGAAGCCGCTGCGGCTCCCGGTCTGGGTCGCCAGGTAATAGACCGCATCGCGGCCGATGAAGATCTGGCTCATTGACGGCTCCGTCCCCCTGACCCGGACCCGGGCGAGCTCGGTTCCGCTACGCAGATCGAGCACGACCAGGTAGAGGCGGCAGCGTCCCTTGCGCGGGCATTCGCGGTCGTCGGTGTAGAGCTGGCCGGCTTCGTAGTCGATCGCCATGCCCGCCGAGGAGTGGACATCGCGCGAAGCTATCTGGCGCGATGGTGCGGTGTCCAGTCGGCCCGGGGCGTTTCAGCGCGGCAACGGGAAACGCATCCGCACTTCGGTGCCGTGGCCTTCCTGGCAGATCGTCAGGTAGACGGCGACGCTGGCGATGATCGAGAGGCCGAGGCCGAGGCCGTCCGAGGGGCGGGTGCCGAAGCCTTTGCCGCGATCGCGGATGCGGATGTCGATCCAGTCGTCGGCGACCGCGGCAGTCAGTTCGACGATGCCCTCGCCGCCGCTGACGTTGGCGTGTTTGACCGCGTTGGTGGCCGCCTCGGAGACCGCCAGGGCGATGTCGTCGACAACCGCGGCGGGAGCGCCGTGGTCGGTGGCGAATTCGACCGAAGCGCGGCGCAGGGCGCTGACGGTCTGCGGCTCCGCCGGCTTCAGCAGCGCCAGCGACGGGCGAGGGAGCTCCGTTGCGGTCGGGTCGGGCGGGCGGCTCACCACCGCGGCCACCTCAGGGCGTCCTCTCGTCAGCCGAACGTGCCATCTCGCGCGGCTCGCCCTTTCGCTTGACGACGACGTGGTACCCCGGGTGGCGCTCGACGATTTCGTCGACCTCGTCGATCTCGTGTCCGGGGACGATCAGGAAGCGGTCGAAGTTCGACCGCACGTCCTCGTAGGCGGCGATCGAGAGGTCGACTGTGTCGGTGCAGCCGAGGTAGCCGCACTCGCAGACGAAGCTGGCGCCACCGGTTTGCTTCTCGCCCCGCTCGATCGCCTCGTTGACCTGGCGACCGTTGATCTCTCGCGCCGCGGCGCGCCGGCCGAAGCGGTCGGACTCAGGCGTGCCGCCGACGGCGCTCATGGAAAAAGGATGCCCGCTGCGAGCGGACGCCAAACCGGCTTCCAGAGAGTCGATACGGGGTCTCAGTGCTGGGCGAGCACCTGGAACGTCTTGCCCACGGGGACCGCGGGAAGGCCGGTCGGTCCAGTTGCTTTGACCTCGAAGGTGTGGCGGCCGGACTTGAGCCGCGGGGTGGGGAAGGGCGACCTGCAGCTGCGCCAGGGCCGTTTGTCGAGCTTGCAACTGAAGGTCGAGCCGGGCTGGTCGGCGGCGAAGCGGATCTGCAGCTGGCGGCGGGCGGTTTTCGCTGGCAGGGCGAGGATCGTGGCGTGCGGCGCCGAG
>Ga0070667_100000594_pt1 | contig 35374 bp, 40 predicted proteins | sample KBSS33metaG_FD_64659 | JGI IMG/M metagenome (GOLD analysis project Ga0070667, IMG submission 64659) | Switchgrass rhizosphere microbial communities from Kellogg Biological Station, Michigan, USA - KBS S3-3 metaG | ecosystem: Host-associated > Plants > Roots > Rhizosphere > Soil ...
GATAGCCCACTTCTAGTCGTGGATTGGCGGGCGCGGCGGCCGGTCCGGCGTGTCGTGTGTGGGCGGTTCTAATGTGTGCTCGTGGCGGGAGGCGATTTTTGGCGTTGCGCCGTCCTCCGAAACAAGGTCGGGCGAATTTGTGTTCACGTGCGGCTTGCCTTCTGTTCGCAAATCGATTGGGTTTTTTGGCTTCGTGGCGTGCAACGCAAACAACGCGGCAATGCCACACAGCACGCACGTCAGGCCAAAAATGACCCACCAGTTGCGTAAGTCGTCGGCCAGCGATTGTGCCAGCTTGCTGAACTGCGGTTGCAAAGATGTGTTCGAATTCGCTTTCTTAACAATTTCGTGTACTAGTTGGTGTACCGCTAAACTACTCAGCACGCCCAAAATGGCGCTGCATATGCCAATCGAAATGCTGGCAATCGCTACCCTGCGCACGCCGCCGCGTTTGGTGGCGCTCAAAAATACAATCATCACAGCCAGTAGCAGCGCGAATAGTGCGCCGCCATATACGCTCCACTTGGCAGCTTTGTAGGCAGTGGGTACGGCGTGCAGTTGAGTTTGCAGTGATTGGCCGTCTGGCGATTTCAACGTTTCGGGCGTAATTTTAGTGTCCTTCATGAAATCGCCGCTCATGATTTTGTCATGCACTTGCTGGCTGATAGCGTTTACGTCCGCGCCGGGCGGTAAACAGGTGGCGTTGAAGGCGTCCATTTCGCCGGTTGGGATTGAGTCTGCCGTGCAGGCGGGCAGTTTACTCAAGCGTTGTTGTGCGTATTGCTGCAGCCCGTTCGCCAGGTTAGTTTTGGCTTGGGCAAAATCGAGGCTAAATTGCAGGCTGCTCGTGTCGCCGGTAAACCAGCTGTACGATGCATCAATCACCTGCTCAGTTTGCGTCTTTAGCAGCTGCGGCGGAAACGCCTGCTCAATCACTTTTTGTAGTTCCGGATTGTTCGTTGGTAAATCATTGCTAATGTTGGTGCTGCCCGTTTGCGACTGCTGCTTTAATATGGCGGCCACGGCCGAATCGTACAGGCCGCTCTCATTAATAGACGCCTTAAGTTGATGTGGTGTGCTAAATACCTCGTACAAGCTCCAGCTAAAACCGAAGCTGAACAGCGTGATTCCAAAGAGTGACGCAGCTGCTGTTAAGGCTGCTTTACGTAAGAATTGCATACCTGTATTGTAGCGGGTCGGCGGCAAAGCGTATATGATTGCGTTTGGTGGGCGGGTTCATATATAATCGGCAAATCAATTGAGAGGAGGAGCTTGTGGGGCTTGGTTATGAATTACGTCCGGTTCAGATGGGTGCCGATCCTGTATATTTCGCCCACCCATCGGCAAATATTACGCCTGATGTTGTAATTGGCGAGGGTGCTAAAATTCACGGCAACGCCATTGTCGAAGGCGGTGCGCAGTTGGGGGTAAATAGTATTGTTGGCCCTGGCGCTCACATTAATGGCGCTACTCTTGGCGAAGGTGCCGCCGCCTGGGACTACTCCCATGTCCGCCCTGGCGCAGAGCTTGGCACGGGTGTCGGTTTGGGACACGCCACCATCGTAAACACGAACGTGAAGATTGGCGATTATAGCCGTATCCAGAATCAAGTATCCATCCCTGAAGGAATTACCGTTGGCGGCTCGGTGTTCATTGGCCCAGGCGCCAAGTTTCCGAATGACCGTCACCCGCGGGCATTTGGCCCTTGGGAAATCGGCGAAACCGAAATCGGCTTTGGGGCGTCTATTGGTGCGAATGCCACTGTCGTGTGCGGCGAGCAGGGCCAACCGATGCGCGTTGGCGAATTCGCTACCCTGGCTGCCGGTAGCGTAGCGACCAAATCTCTCCTTCCGTTCGGCCTCTATAAGGGCAACGAGCGAATGGGCTGGGTAGACCCAGTAGGAAATACCATCTCACGCGATTCTACAAAAGTCCCCTCCTATACCAGGATTACCGATGGTCTCAAGCAGGCTCTAGAAGCCGACAAGCGGTTACAAGCCCACCCGGAGCGCGTCGCTCAAATTATGCGTGAGGTCGACGCGGCCTACGACCGTCTCCAAAGCTAACACCCTGTAGCTATCCGCTGGCAAAATGCGGCTAGTTATTGGCGTTTTTGGCACCAACTGGTATGATATGGCTATGAATGTCGAGGAGAGGTTGGGCCGCAGGCTACAAGCCGCGCGGGTACAGGCAGGGTTAACACAGCAGTCGTTGTGCCAAAAGGCCAACCTCAGCTATTCCACGCTTACCAAAATTGAGCGCGGTGCTATTAAATCGCCCTCTATTTTTACCATCCAAAGCATCGCGAGCGCCCTAAATGTCGGGTTGGATGAGCTGATGGGCGGCACCTCTAGCGCCCCAGCTCAGCCCGCTAGCAAGTTGCGCAGCAAAAGCGGCGTTAGCTTTGTGTATTTCGACATTAACGGCTGCTTGGTGCGCTTTTTCCACGGGGCTTTTTCGCGTTTGAGCGAGCAGACCGGGGCTTCGCCCGACGTTATCGAGATGATCTTTTGGCATTACAACGACCTAGTCTGCCGCGGCGAAATGGACATGCCCGCCTTCAACCGCAAACTAGCCGAGGAGCTCGGCATTGAAGATGTCGACTGGATGCAGTATTACCTCGACGCTGTGGAGCCGATTCCCGTTATGCACGATCTAGTACGTTGGGCTGCCGCGCGATACCATGTGGGACTGCTTACTAATATCATGCCTGGGTTTGTAGACGCGCTGGTACAGCGCGGGCTCGTGCCAAATATCCCCTACGACACCATTATTGATTCTTCAAAAGTTAAGGCTATTAAACCCGAGGCCGAAATTTACAAGATTGCCAGTAGTCGCGCTAACTGCCCTGCCTCGCAAATTTTACTGGTGGACGATTCGCGCGTTAACCTCATGGCTGCCGAAAAACAGGGGTGGCATGTGTTGTGGTTTGATGATTACCGACCAGATGAATCTGCCGAGCGGGTGCGCAGTTCGCTCGAACCGGCGGAATAACACAGTATAATTCTGGCTATTCACCTGAGTCAGCCGCCGCCCCGCGGCCGCAATCCGCACAAACACCCTGTATTTCTATCTGGTGTGCGGTAGGGGTAAACTGGTGTGCCGCAGCTAATTTGGCGATAAGCGCTTCCAGCTCACGCTCGTTCATGGCGATAGTTTTGCCGCAGCGCACGCAGCTGAGGTGGTGGTGATGCTCGGCAAATTTGTCCGTTAGCTCCAGTTTATATTTCCAGCCCGCGTGGAGCCGCTGCACCATTCCCAGGCGTTCAAACAACTCCACAGCGCGGTATACGCTGGCGCGGTCCACCCGCCCTGTTTTTGCTACCAGTGTGTGCATATCGAGCGGCTCCTGGCCAAGCAACGCGTTAAATACGCTCAGGCGGGCTTTTGTGATGCTGTAGCCATTTATTTTTAGAAGTGCACGAAAGGCGTCGCGGGGCGAACTCATATCTGTACGGTATCATGTATTGCGACTGTGTTGCAATACATACATGAAGCTGGGAATCAGCGTAGGCGCGAGTTAGCCCTGAAACCGCTTCATCTCAAGTTTAAGATTGTCCAGGCGAGCTTTGACTGCCTCAAGCTGTTGGCGCGTTTGCGCAACCACAGCTTCGGGCGCATTTGCCACATAGCTTTTATTGCCAAGGCGGCTTTCCAGGCGTTTCATCGCCTCTGTTTCGGCCTGCTCTTGCTCGGCCAGCTTGCCAAGATATTTCTTGGCGACATTTTCACTAATGTCTAGCCGGGCTTCTAGTTTGGTCTGAGTCAGCCTTACACCGCCAGCTGAAGTATTTTCCTCAACATGTTCAAGCCGTGCTAGGCGCGCAATCAGCCCGGCATTAGTTGTAATTAACGGTGCGTCGGTGTAATACAGATTGGTTTTGGAGACGCCAACCGCTTTCATAATGGCGCGGGCTTCACTCACAATCTCCTTAACGGACTCGAGGGCGTGAGCGCGTTTTTTGTCGCTTGCAGGAATATTTGCGGGCCACTCGCCACTGGCCAGCACCGTGTTTGGCGTCCAGCTGAGCGTTTGCCAGATAGTTTCAGTAAGGAACGGCGCAAACGGATGCGCGATGGTGAGAATGGCCTCCAGCGTGTGCGCCAACAGTGCTTTGTTCTCTTCGGCTTTGCTGGCTTCGATGTACCAGTCGGCGAAATCATCCCATACAAAGTGATACATGATTTCGTAGGCTTCGCTGAAGCGGTAGTTTTCTAGGTAGTCGGCGATTTTGTCGGTGGTGTCGCATAGGCGAGCGAGAATCCAGTGGTCGGCGTCGCTTACCGGGGTGGCGGCGGGCAGTTTTTTGCGGTCGCCTACCTTCTCTTCTACGTAACGGGCAATGTTCCAGAGCTTGTTACAGAAGTTGCGCGCCCCCACCACTTTAGGTAGTCCAAACGGCTGGTTGTTGCCCGCGCTTTGGCCGGTAATAATGCCCATGCGCATGGCGTCGGAGCCATACTCGTCCACAATTTCCATGGGGTTGATGACGTTGCCCTTGCTCTTGCTCATTTTTTGGCCATGTTCGTCCAGGATAAGGCCGTGCAGGTACACCGTTTTGAACGGAATGTCGCCGGTAATGTACAGGCCTAGCATCAGCATGCGACTCACCCAGGGGAATAAAATGTCGAAGCCAGTTTCCATGAGGCTTAAGGGGTAGAAATCTTTGAAATCTTTACCGTCGGGATAGTCGAGCGTGCTGTATGGCCAGGAGCCACTAGAAAACCAGGTGTCGAATACATCTGGGTCACGGCGGTAGGTTTTGCCGTCTTTTTCGATGATTTCTTTAGTGAGATCAGTGTCATCGTAAATCCAGTCGTCGGTATCGTCTACGTTTTGGTAGGCTGGGATTGGGATGCCCCAGGCAATCTGGCGGCTAATGTTCCAATCTTTCAGATTTTCCAGGTAGGTGATGAGCTGCTGTTTCTTGCTTTCCGGGTGGAATGCCACCTTCCCTGCTTTCAACACCTTGATTGCGGGTTGGGCCAGGGGTTGCATCTCGATAAACCATTGCTCCATGAGCATAGGCTCAATTACCGTGTCGCATTTGTAGCAGTGGCCAACGCGGTTTTTGTAGTTTTTGTCTACTTTAACGAGTAGGCCCTTTTCCTCTAGGGCTTGGGCGACTGCTTTGCGCGCTTCCATAATGGTCATGCCTTCGAAGCGGCCAGTGAGATGGTTGAGCGTGCCGTCGTGGTTGATGATGCGCTTGGCAGGTAGGTTGTGACGCTGGGCCACTTCCCAGTCATCGAACGAGTGAGCTGGTGTTATTTTCACTACGCCTGTACCGAAGTTGGGGTCGACCATTTCATCGGCGACAACCTGGACACTGAACGGGCCATTTACCCCTTCAATTTCTAGCACCTTGCCGACGTACTGCTTATATCGTTTGTCATCCGGGTGAACGGCAACGGCGGTGTCGCCGAATTTTGTTTCGGGGCGGGTCGTTGCCAGAGTGAACGGGCCGTATTTCATGTAGTATAGCGGCGTGGTTTGCTCTTTGTATACTACCTCGATATCGGCGAAGCCAGTGCGGTGATATGTGCAGTAGTTAACCAGGCGTTCACCCCTGTAAATAAGACCTTCGTCCCACATTTTTTTGAAAGTGGCGTAGGCACGCTGTACGATTTTGTCGTCTAGCGTGAAGGTGTAACGACTCCAGTCTACCCCTGCCCCGAGGCGGCGGAACTGATCTTCGAAATTCTGACGGTTTTGGGCTACGAAATCCCAAATCTGACCGTACAACTCCTCACGAGAAAAATCGAAACGACTCTTCCCTTCTTTGGCGAGCTGTTTTTCATACACTACCTGCGTTTCAAAACCGGCATGGTCGGCGCCTGGCAACAGTAGTGCACTGTCACCCTTCAGGCGATGATACCGCACAGAGATGTCTTGCAGGCCCAAAGTAATAGCGTGGCCAAGGTGTAAATTACCGTTGGCGTTGGGTGGCGGGACGACGACTGAATAGCTCTTCCCTGTCTTACGTGGCAGAAAAGCCTGGGTTTTTTCCCAGAGTGCGTAGATGTCGGCCTCATAGGCGGCCGGTTTGTACACCTTCGGTAGCTTCATAATCGTTCCCTTTAAAATTAAATACTATCAAACAACAGCATAACACTTTATGCCGCTTGTTTCTACCCCTGTTATTGCATGGGCTGTGTGTGTATGCGGGGCAACTTATTTTTCATGTGAAAAATTGCCCCAACGCAAACAGGACTTTTCGCGTGAAAGTCCACCTCAAATACACCCCAATTTTGGGGGTATAATTTTAGGCTGGCGCGGAAAAACCGCACAGGTTGCAAGTCTCTGGTACTCAACTTTTTGTCTGTGGTTTTTGTTTTTGACGGCATTAGAATAGGCGAGGTTCCCTCGAATGTCAAGGATATTTATAGGGCAGTAAATGGTGCTCTCGCTGTCGGCCGACCAAGGGAATTACATAGAAAGATTAGGCGCGCATTCCAGCGTGTACGGATCAGCTGTGGGTCGGCCATGCAGCATGTAGAAACACCCGAGTGTGGCAATCATAGCGCCGTTATCGCTACATAGCTTGCGGTCGGGATACTCGATCGCTAATGGTACGCGTTCAGCCAGCTGGCGGCGCAATTCGGGGTTAGAGGCTACGCCGCCGCCAATTACCAGGCTTTTCGGTGTAAATTCTTCAAATGCCATCACGGTTTTGTCTACTAGTGTTTCGTAGGCGGTGCGTTCGAAGCTGGCTGCAAGGTCGCGCTTCTGGGTTTCATTCAGAAGGGCAGGGAGTTCAATGGAGGGCAGGGAGTAATCTTTTCCAACGGCAGCCTGCGCAGTACGCAAAACAGCCGTTTTTAATCCAGAGAAGCTAAAGTCGTACTTCTTTTCCATACGCGCTTTCGGCAATTTGTACTTGGAAGGATCGCCAAGCCGGGCCATTTTAGAAACGCTGATGCCGCCAGGGTAGGGAAGTCCGACGATTTTTGCGACTTTGTCGAAAGCTTCTCCTACGGCGTCGTCCTGTGTCTCACCCAAAAGCGTGTAATCGAAATGGTCGTGCCACACCACCAGCTGGCTATGACCACCGGAAACAACCAGGCCCAAAATAGGGAATTCAGGCTGATGTGCGCGCATTTCGTAGCCCGGCAGGGAAGTGCTGGTAAGGAAATTGGCATACATGTGCGCTTCCATGTGGTTAATGGCGTACAGCGGCTTGTTCTTCACGATGGCCAGTGTACGTGCCGCCAACACTCCTATAAGTAAGCTGCCGTTCAGGCCTGCGCCGTAGGTGACGGCAATAGCGTCGATGTCATCCCACGTGCAATCAGCGTCATCTAAAGCCTGCTGAATGATGGGCATAACCGCCTCAATGTGGCTGCGGGCGGAAAGCTCTGGCACCACACCCCCGTATTGCGCCTGGATATCCATGCTGCTAGCCACCGCGTTACTCAATAACCGCCAGCCGTCTTCAACAACGGCGGCAGCAGTCTCGTCACAACTCGACTCAATGCCCAAAACTCTCATTAGGAATAGCATACCATATCGTACAGAGACACTGTGTGGTAAAAAACGCGAATATGTGGTTTTACGATGAATTTAAAATGTCTTTTGTCAATTTCAGCGATCTGCTGGGCTGGCGCTATCTAACAGATAGGCATATACTCGGGGCATGCGTACACTTATTAAAAAAGTCATTCCTCGTTCCCTATTTCGTAAAATTGAGCCCGCAGGCCACCTGGGCGAAGCCATGTTGCGGCAGGCTAAAGCCGGATTCCCGGCCAAGGGCATGAAGGTGATTGGCGTAACTGGCACCGACGGTAAAACCACTACCAGCACACTCATTACCGCCATGCTGCGCGACGCCGGATACAAGGTTGGCATGATGACCACCATTTCTGTAGATTATGGGGACGGGAAGGGCGCGCAGCCGAATCCTTCGCGCCTAACAACGTTGAGCGTTGGCTCGCTCATAAATAAAATCGCCAAAATGAAGGCCAATAAAGTTGAGTGGCTGGTTTTGGAAACCACGAGCCACGCACTGGCGCAGCACCGCGTGTGGAGCATTCCGTACACGGTTTCTGTTTTAACTAACTTGGGCCATGAGCATCTGGACTACCACGGTACCTTCGAAAATTACCGCAAAGCCAAGCGCATGCTGTTCCAACAAACCGACCGTAATAAAAAAGGCCTGCGCGTGGGTGTGGCCAATGCCGACGACCCGAACGGCGAATTTTTTGCCAGCGCCGTGAAGAACCCGATTTTATATGGTGTGAAGAAGGGCGGCTTGCGCGCGCACGACATTAAACTGACGCCCAACGGCAGCACCTACACCGCCAAAATTGGCGACGACGAGTACCACATTACCTGCAATTTGCCGGGCAGCTTTAACGTATACAACTCGTTGGCTGCGGTGGGTGTAGGCCGGGCAATTGGCCTGACTCGCCAACAAATTGAACACGGCATCGCCAGCTTGCACGCCGTTGAAGGCCGCATGACCCACGTAGACGAAGGTCAAGATTTTACCGTAATTGTAGACTACGCCCACACGCCCGAAAGCTTCGAAAAAGTATTCAAGGAAGTACGGCCGCTGGCTAAGGGTCGTCTTATTTCAGTGTTCGGTTCCGCTGGGCGCCGCGACGAAGAAAAGCGCGCATTGCAGGGCCGTGTTGCCGGGCGCGACACAGATGTTGTCATCGTCACTGAAGAAGACGACCGCGACATCGATGGCCAGGAAATCTTGGAGCAGATTGCCAGCGGGGCAGAGAAGAGCGGTAAAAAGCGCGGCAAAGATTTGTTCTTGGTGCACGAGCGCAAAGAAGCAGTGCAAACCGCCATCGACATGGCTCGCAAGGGTGATATTGTGTTGCTTCTGGGGAAGGGCCACGAGAAATCTATCTTAACTAACGGTCCTAAAGCTGCTGAGTTGCGTCACTTGCAACAAGACGACACGGACCCGCGCCGCACCGAGAAGCGCGATTACGACGAGATTGCCGTTGCTCGCAAAGCATTGAAAAGCGCTCAAAAAGAAGCGCTAAACTAGCAAGGCGCGTATGTTTTGGGGCCGGTGCGGGTAGTGGAGCAGGGTGGAAATCATGTACTCACGGTTGCGCGTTTCGCCGATAATACTAACAACCCGGGTAAAGAAGTTGCACTGTACCGGCGATTGTTTGGGCTTACGGCCAGGAATATTGCCTAGTTTAGGCCGCTGTCAATAAATGCGCGTTGTGTAGAGGCGTCACCGCCGTGTGCGCCAAGGATCACGATACGCGCTACTGCGTCGGTGGTGTTTTCGGGTGAGGGCGTAACGCTAATGTACAGGCGGTTTTTGCCTCTCATGCGAATTTCGTAAACACTACCCGAACCGGTGTGGCGCAGCTGTTTCTGCATTTTGTTGTCGGGGGTGAGGACTAGCGGCTTGCCATCCGGGCCAAGAGCGTTCATGCGGTCTACAAGCTTGGCGGTTAAGATACCGTATTCGGCACGCGATTCGGCTGTCACGTTTTCCCTTGGGTAGTTTTGGTTCGTGGCGTCTACGACGACAAATTTTTGGCCGTGCTTGTTGGTGATTTCATCGGTACGTAGTGGTTTGTCTTTGGGTACAACGCTAACGCCAGCAACTTCTGGTATTTCGTCTTTGGTGGTCGGCTTGAGGGGTTTGTTGGTGGCGTCGCCGATTAGGCGGTCGAGTACGCCGTTTTCCATAGCTTCGGCGGCTGCATTGTTATCCGTGAGTAATGTTTGAATGTCCCCTGGGGTCATACCGGATTTGTTGAACCGTGCGGCTTTTAGCCAGGTGGGAGCGTTGGATATCATTTTTGCTTTGTCGAGAATGGCTTGGGTCTCGCGGCCGCTTTCGGCGCGTTCGGTTAAAGTTTCGCGCACAGTGCAAACAGTGCTGAGTTCGCAGGCGACGCAGCCGAGCGATTTGAGCGCACGGCCTGCAGCCTCACCACTTTCCAGATCTTCAGCAACAATGGCATGTGCGGCTATCAGATTGGCGGACATTTCCTCAACAACTTCTTTAAACTCCGGGTCTTGCAGAAGTTCAGGGCTGGCGGGTGTGCCGAATTCGTCCCCGACAGGGGCGCATTGTTCTTGCGGAAGCGCTGTTGCTGGTGCTGTTTGTGTTTCGACAACCATAACGGGTATACATGTATAAACTAACACATTATTGGTTTTTGGTCAATAAGGGAGTATAATGTAGTTCATATATGGGCGACTTACCACGACCACGACCTGCTACCGAAAATATCGCCGCAGTTGACCCAGCACTTACCGTGCCACTTACCGAGGCGGAAAGGGCTGCTGTTCACTCAAGGCGTGCCGAAGTGCTTCGCCTTATGCTGGGCGATCTCGTTGCGGATCTAGGTATGGATACTGAAGCCGCACCTGATGTTCCGTTGCAGCGGCCCGCTAGTGAGAATTAGCGTTTTTTGTTTAGCTGGCGTTTAGCTGCGTAGTTCCAACGTCATACACTTAACGCCCCCGCCGGACTTGCGGAATTCCAAAATGGGCGTGCCGATGGTTTTGAACCCGGCATCCTGATATTTTTTGAGCAAACTTTGTGATTCGTCGCTGGTGATGACGGTTTCGCCGTCGGAAACCGCGTTCAGGCCAAAGCCTTGCGCCTCTTCTAATGTGGCCTCAACCACATGGGGGATGGCGGCGCGCAGGCGCTTTTGGCTTTCTTCGTCTATGGCGCCAGGGTAGAAGGCGACGGTGTCGTCGCTCAGTACTGCAACAGAAGTGTCCAGGTGGTAAAAGAAGGGGTCTACAATGTGCAGCGGCACCACTTCCAGGCCAAAGTAATCGCGCATTTCCTGGGCGGCTTCGGGATCGGAGCGGAAACCGTAGCCTGCCAGAATTTTGTTGCCGCACACCAAGTTGTCGCCGCCGCCTTCGAAGCGGTGCACGGCTTGCTTCATGTGCGAGCCGTAGCCATTGGCCTCGAACCATTGTTTAAAGTGTTCGGTTTCGGGTTGGCGTTCGGGGAAGCGGAAGTTACTGAGTAAAATTTTGCCACCAATCATTAAGCAACAATCGGTGGAAAATACCATATCGGGTAAATGTTTTACCGGGTCGGCCAGCACCACGTCCCAGCCGAGCTGTTTGCTGTAGATGTCGTACACCTTTTGCCACTGTTCCATGCTGGTGGCGTGGTTGACCTGATTTTCTTCGTGCATCCAGGCGTTAATTTCGTATTCGATGCCGAAATAATCGGCTGGAGTCATGAGTATTTTTTTAGGCATGGTTCAATTATAGGTCACCCTAGCCAGATGGTATAGTTAGGGCATGATTCCAGGAGAGAGGGCACCGAGCGAGCGCGCTTATGATATCCTGGCCTCCCTAGCGGCGGCTGGTATTCCTATGGAGCCTGTAGCCCGCCACCGCCGAATTATAACCGGCCATGCCGAAGGGCACGAACTGGCTGAATTTGTGTCAACCGAGCACGGCGTGCGTATATTGGCGGTGCCGGATATAGGGGTTGACTCGTTCTGGCGGGCAAGGCTCGCCAATAACAACGTACCCGTTCCTAAGAAAGTAGGGGTTGAAGCAGGTGTAGGTTTATGGCTTATTCCTCCCGGTACGCACACACTTGGCGACAGCGCTCATCTTATTGCTGTCCAATCCCAAAAGTATAGCGGCTTGCTGCGCGTTGTCGGCGAAGCGCACCGTGCAGCATATGACCGCGGCTTGGGCGGTGTCGCCCCTGTTGAAGGCGTAAGAATGATAGACCGGTTTGCATTTACGCCGGACGTTCAGTCACCGGAAGGCGTGAGTGTCCTTTTGCTTCCCCCGTATAATTTCGACCCTACTGCGCGCCGTGATGACTTTGCGCACCGGATAATTGATGAACTTGCCGAGCTCCCCGGTTTATTTGACAAGCGCCAGCTCATGTTGCTGGGCCAACAACTACAAGAGGGAGGGGGTGGGGTTTAACATGCGCATGGAGGGGTTACAACCTGGCGAGAGTATGCGTTCGCCCTCGCACCAGGAGCAGGCTTTTATGGACCGCTTAGCGTTGCACAATAGCCGACTGAGCGGCGTTATGCCTGATTTAGCCTCGCAGCTCGACCACGGCGGCCACGTCGCTTCCGAGCAACTAGCCCAGAAGTTTGACAACACAAATTTTTCGGCAGATGTTTTAGCTCCTTTTAAAGACCACGGCGAAAAAGGCCCAGCAGAATTGAGTTTTATGCGTAAGCCTTTTCTGGAGCTAGGGCATGAGCAGTCATATCATGGTACTTTTTTGGGCGAAATGCGTATGGCGTCTAGCGACGGCGCGGTAGTGGATACACGTTTAGTGGCAGTGAAGCCGTTTTTGTTGAATGAAGGCGGCAGTCTGGCACAAGAGGTCGCAATGTTGCAGTTCGCCACCAGTAAAGGTTTGCAAACTGTGAAACCATTGGCGGTCATTGCTGACCGCTGGGGCGAGGTGCAACGGTTCTATCTTATTACTGAACGACTTGACCCATTATCTACACTTGCCGCTGAGAACTGGTTGGGTATCCAAGCAAATGAAGTGGCTGAACGCCTGCAGCCGGCCCGCAAGATGCTGCTTGACTTGCACGAACGGGGTATGACGCATGGCGACCCGCAGTTCAAAAATGTCGCTACGGGTGAGTCTGAAGGCGAAATTATTGTACATGACCTCGAAGAAGCAACGAGTATCCAAGCATTATTAGAGCAAACTGGCCCCGACGATGAGATTCCAGAAAAACTTGTGATGGCGCTGCGGCAGGAATTTTATCGCGTGCGGCTTTCGATGCGCGATTACGTGTACCCTAATTTGCCTGAAGACCAGCGTCCAAATAGCCCTGAAGAACGGTTTATGTTCGAGCTGGGCGCACTGTTTGAGCCCTACCATCTTGCATTGGGCGAATCTGCTTCGCCATACCGCCAGGTGCTAGACCGCGCCTATAAAATTATGCTTGAGCGGACGCGCAGGGAAGTAAGCGAAGGTTACGAGCCACAACCTGGCGATGTGCCGAGTAGCACAGCGCGCAGTTGACCTTTCCAGTAACCTTATGTAATCTTGACGCGTGTTTGGCACTTCGATATAGTGAGTGCTAACGCGTCAGCACTCACACGAGTAAAGTGCTAGCGTTCTCAATGAACACTTAATGGATTTAAAGGGAGGATAAAGATGAGTATTCCTGTACAACCTCTTGCAGAATATGTAGTAGTGCAGGCCGAAGAAGCCCAAACCAAAACCGCCAGCGGTTTGTTTTTGCCGAGTGGTGCCGCCGAAAAGCCGAAAGTGGCTGTTGTAGTGGCTGTTGGCCCAGAGGTAACGGCTGTGCAAGTGGGCGACCGCGTGCTGTACAAAAATGAGTACGAATCCACAACCGTTAAAGTTAACGGCACAGAGTATACCGTTATTTTCCACAAAAACATCATCGCCACAATTAAATAGGAGAGCAGAAGATGGCAAAAAAAGTATTCTACGATGACGATGCTCGCAAGCGCGTGCTTGCTGGTGCAGAAATTTTGTACAACGCCGTTAAAACAACCATGGGCCCTAAAGGTCGCAACGTGGTTATTAGTAAATCGTACGGTGCCCCCACTGTAACGCATGACGGTGTAACGGTTGCCAAAGGCGTTGAAATTGCCGACGCCGACGACGAAACGTTGGGCTACAAAGTGGGCGCCGAGCTAATTAAGCAGGCCGCCAGTAAGATGAACGACGTCGCAGGCGACGGCACTACCACCGTAACCGTGCTGACGTATCACATCTTAAACGAAGCGAATAAACTTATTGCCGCTGGCCACAACCCAATGTTACTCAGGAAGGGTCTGGAAGCTGCCGCTCAGGAAGTACTGAGCAAATTAGAAGGCATGCGCGAGGACATTCAGGGCAAGAAGGGGCGTATTGCCGAGGTTGCCACCATCAGCGCTGGCGACGCGCAAATTGGCGACCTCATCGCCGAGGTCATGGACAAGGTTGGCCGCGAAGGTGTAGTTACTGTTGAAGAAGGTCAGGGGTTGTCGCTGGAAAGTGAAGTGGTGGAAGGGTTCACCATTGATAAGGGCTACGTCAGCGCCTTAATGGTTACCGACACCGCCCGCATGGAAGCCGTCTACACAAAGCCAGCCGTTCTTATTACCGACCGCAAAATTAGCAGCATTCAGGAATTCCTGCCGATTCTTGAGAAGTTGGCACAATCCGGTAAGAAAGATCTGGTTATTATCGCCGAAGATATTGAGGGCGAGGCGCTGGGCACTCTCATTCTGAACCGCCTGAAGGGCGTGTTCAACACCGTTGCCATCAAGGCTCCGAGCTTTGGCGACCGCCGCAAAGAAATCATGGACGACATCGCCATCCTTACTGGCGCGACCGTTATTTCCGAAGAGCGCGGCTATACTTTTGAGAACGCTACGCTGGACATGATCGGCTCCGCCCGTAAGGTGATTGTTGGCAAAGACGACACTACTATTGTTGAGGGCGCTGGTTCTGCTGCGGACGTTACGGCTCGCATCAAGCAAATTAACGCTCAAATTGCCGCCGCTGGCGTCGATTACGAGCGCACTGCGCTCGAAGCACGCCGCGCCGCGCTTTCCGGCAAAGTTGCCGTTATTAAAGTTGGCGGTGCTACCGAAACTGAAATCGAAGAGAAGAAATTTCGCGTGGACGACGCTGTCGCTGCTGTTAAAGCCGCACTTTCAGAGGGCATTGTGCCAGGTGGTGGCGTAACGCTCATTAACTTGACCGCCGCTATCACTACCACGAATGACGATGACGCCGCCATTGTCGCTGGCAAGATGGTGTTGAAGAATGCGTTGGAACAGCCGTTCCGCATCCTTCTTGCTAACGCCGGTTTGAACCCGGACGAATGGCTGCCGCAAGTGCGCGCCGCCAAGCCTGGCCATGGCGTTAACGTAAACGACCCCAGCAAGCTGGTAGACCTCAAGGCAAACGGTGTGGTGGACCCAGCCCGCGTCACCAAAGAAGCTCTGTTAAACGCGGTAAGTATTGCCGGAACCAGCATGACTATGGGTGCCCTGGTTGTAGAAATTCCAGAAAAGAAAGAAGCCGCCGCAGCGCCAGACATGTCTGGTATGGGGATGATGTAGCCCGCCTATTAAGATAAGTCACGGTGGGGCTGTGGGTAACTAGCTTGCCTGTTAGCCACCAGCGGCATTACAATAGAACCAAACAAACAACCATGAAAAGAGTCGGCTGAGGTGGCCGACTCTTTTTCAAGGACGTGTAATTTGTATTTCGGAAGTAGGAATTAACGGCCGTAGCGGTGTGCGCCGTAACCGTTGGTGACGGCCTGGCTGGATTGCTCTTTGGCGGTTAGCAAGCGAATGACCGCGCCAAAGCCAAATAGGCTGGCTAAACCTAAGCCGCAAGCGGTTAGGAACTCTCTGCGAGTCATTTCTTTTTCCATGAGGGTTTGTAGTGTTCTATTCACGATGGTATTTATTTTTAAGTTTGTAAGCTGATTGTAGAGCAGGTTGCTGCACGCGTCAAGCCGTTTATGCTGCTTCGGCAGAATTTTCCGGGTTGACGGTTGGGCGGTATACCGGACTGGCTGCGCGCCGCGGTGTAAAATCGCTGAAGTAACGGCCGCGAGGCTGTTGCGCACTGCGGGTGACCCCACGAGTCGGGTCTGGTACGACATCGCTCATGCGTGGGCGGTGGTGTGCGGATTGCGTAACAGTAACAGAGGTAATGGGTTTTGCAGGCATGCTCACCTGAGCAGGTTTTGGTGTAGGGGCAACGGCGGTAGGTTGTATTTGCTGCACAGACAGCGGCGCGGGTTGTGGCTGTGCAGCCATTTTCTGCTGCAACGCGGCTTGAGCTTCTGCAAAGCGCGACTGGCGCTCGGTGCGCAGCGCTTCATCTTTCTCTAACTGTGTTAGCGCTTTAGCGGAGCGACCCTTACGGTTCAAGAACCATACCAAAAACACGCCAACTTGATACGCCAAAATAATCGGCACGGCCAGCATAAGCTGGTCTTGTACGCGTGGCGACGGGTTCATTATGCCGCCGCCTACAAACGCCAGTAAGATTACCCAGCGCTCGTAGCCTAACAATTTCTGGGGCTTTAAGGGCTTAATGCGGTTAATGAGCACTAATAACAGAGGAAGCTGAAACAGAAACGCCGAACCCAGCATATACATCGTTACAAACGACATATAGGACTGAATGGTAAGTAGCGGGTGAATCTGGCTAGTAGTAAACTGGTGCAGTAAAAAGTGCAGGGCAGCGGGCAGACCCAGGAAGTAGCCAAACAACATACCGGCAATAGCCAAAAAACCCGACACGATACTGCCGCCCGCAATAAAGCGCACGGCGTCTTTTTTAATGAGCGGTTGCAGATATTTGAGCGTTTGCCACACAATTACCGGAATGCTAAAGGCGATGCCCGCATACAAACATACGCGGAACAAAAAATCGATCCCGCCACCCACACTGGTGTAAATAAATTGCTGGTTATGTGCGGGTTTTAGCAGGGCGGATACAATCTGCTGCTGTACGAAATAAGCGGTAATACTCCACAAAATAACAGACAGCGCAATGTAAAATAACCGTTTGCGCAGTTCCAAAAGATGCTCTATAAAAGGCACCTTGGGGTTGTGCTCGCGCGGCGCCACGGTGGCGGCGCTAGCTGGTGTGCTTCGGTTTTTCCTCTGTTTTTTTCGCCTCATTGTGCTTGTCGCTGTTTAGCTCATTACGTATTTCACGCATGGATTGCCCAATACTGCGAGATAGTTCCGGAAGTTTGCGGCTGCCAAACAACAGCAGCACGATCACTAAGATAATGATGAGCTCGGGAGCGCCTATATCTAAAAAGGCAAAAGTACCGCCCATACATCCTCACTTTGTTATATTGACCTCTTGTATGATAGCATATAGGTAACGCTTATACGAAGAAAGGCCCCATGTTTTATGTATCGATTTGCAGATGCGTACGGCGCAAACAATTACGGTAATGGCACCTATGCTTGCAATTCACAACAAACCAGCGGCACGGGATGTGCGGCCGGTACGAGCACGGGCGGTTCTTCTTCGTCTTCGCCATTGGCCAACACCGGCATTTTGGTTGCCCTGATTGTTGGTGTGGCTTGTTTGTTGCTGCTGATTGCGGTGCTGGTACGCTTTTGGCGCCGTCCGACAAAGAAGGCACAAGAGCCCGCAGTGGCTGCTGGCCATAAATCGGAATAGTCTAATTGTGTATGAGTACTTGCTGCGCGAGTGCGGAGTTGAGTACCAGTAACAGCGCTACGCTTATCAAAAACAGGGCCAGCAACAGCCAAAACCGCGTTTTGTCGCTCATGGTTGCGTCTCCAGGTTAGCTGCTACCACCAGACGGTCTTTGGGGAGCCACAGCGGCGTGCAAGTGTATAGAGTCAGCCGCGCCTGAGTGGTAGGAGCTTCTACGCTGCTGTCGTCGGGACTTACGGTTTTTATGCTAACGGCGCGATACACATAGCGTTTACCGTGCCAAAAAACACCAATTTCGTCGCCGGTTTTTATCTTGTTCAAGAAATAAAACGTGCCACGTGGGTTGGTATAGGTATAGCGGTGGGCGACGATGACCGTGTTGCCGCCGCTATCCGGCGTGCTGGTTTTTGGGCGGCGCCAGGTTCCGCCATTATGCAAGGCGCGTAAATCTGAACCCTCGTTAATGGGTTCATTTAAAAGCATGGCGGGGATAACGATGCGATCACCACTACCTACGTTGACATTACTGACGGGAAGGGTAAGTTGTGCGGCTAGCTGAGTGGCGCGATCAGTGCGGCTCTGCAACCAAAAAGTAAGCACCGGCAAAACCGGTGCCACAATGATGTACAACAAAATAAGAACCGTAGCGGCAAATAGCAGGTTGTTAACGTGCTTGAGCCGCATTGCCGCGTCTTACCAGCTACGCTTGGTGCTGCTGGGTGAAATAGTTAATTTCGTTGATGATGTCGAGTAGTGCTTGGGCGCGCGTTTTTTCATCTTCGATAGATTGGGCTGCGGCGTAGGCATCCTTGATGAGATCTTGGTTGTCGGAAGCTTGGATCATCATCATGGTGGTGCGGAATTTTTCTTCAGGAGTTTGGTCTAGATGACCAACTAACGGTGAAAGCTGCTGCAGGGCTTGCTGTTTGATTTGGAGAAGGTCGTCGCTGCCGCCAATGCCCGTACCAGAATCGTCTGCGGGAGCTGCAACTGGCGCCGTGGCCGGTGCCGTTTGCTCTTGTTCGTCCGGGGTTGCCGGAAGTTCAACACCACCTTGCGGCGAAACTACATCTGCCCCAGCAGTGGTTACATCCATGTTGTTAGCTGCGGGCGCGCCAAGACCACTATCAGTCGTTGCCCCTTGTGCTGCAGCGTCTTGTGTTACTTGCGCATTATCGTCATGGCCAAACATACACTTCCTCTCACTTATTGGCTATAGTATAGCTACCATTAGACGTAAGCACAAGGACTTTGGAATGTTAGACGACCTTAAATGGATACACGAAAAAGACCCCGAAGATAGCCTGGGGATTGCACACCGCCAGTGCGCACAGCTGACACACGATTTTAATTTGCCGCAAACCGATTTAGGCCCTGCGTTGAACGTGGTGTTTGCGGGCATGGGCGGCTCGGCGCTGCCCGCGCTGTACCCGGTAACGTGGCCGGGCGTTTCGAGGCCCTATGAAATTGTGCGCGGCTACGACATTCCGCTGTACGTTGGCGCCGACACACTGTTTATCGCGTGCAGCTACTCTGGCAACACCGAAGAAACACTGAGCGCACTTAAGCAGGCCGAGGCCCGCGGCGCCCACATTGCCATTATTTCTGCCGGTGGCAAGCTAGCTGAAGCCGCAAAAGAGAAGGGCTACTTGTTCGCTGAAGTGCCGCGAGCAGAGCAGCCGCGTTACGCCGTGTTCGCCATGTTCCGCGCCCTGCTGGATATGTTAGATATGGCGGGTGCCCTGGTCGAAACGGGCGGCAATTATAAAGAAGAGCTAGCCAGCGCCGCAGACTACGTAACCAAGGCTATTGACGCCTGGCTGCCCGAAGTGCCTACGGCGCAAAATCCGGCCAAACAGCTGGCGCAAGAAATTATGGGTAAATCGTTGGTGGTGTACGGCGGGCCAAAAATGTTCCCGGCGGTATATAAATGGAAGATTGGTGCCAATGAAAACGCCAAGCAAGTGGCGTGGTGCGACCAAATTCCGGAGTTCAACCACAACGAATTTATTGGGTGGAGTAGCCACCCAATCGACAAACCGTATGCTGTGGTAGATTTGCGCAGTTCGTTAGAACATCCGCGCGTGCAAAAACGCTTCGAAGTTACCGAACGGTTATTGTCTGGTGTGCGTCCCGCTCCGCACGTGGTAACCGTACAGGGTGGTAACATCCTCGAACAATTATTGTGGGCGTTGGCGTACGGCGACTTTGTAACGCTGTATCTGGCATTTTTGAATGGTGTAGACCCGGCTCCCGTAGATTTGGTAGAGAAGTTTAAGAAAGAACTGGACGCGTAACATGGCCGTTGAAAGCGCAGATCCAGGCCAAGCGCCGCAATTCGACCCCAGCGGTTTCAGCACCGATGCCTACGCCAAAAAAGTAGACAAACCCTGGGGCTGGGAATTGCACTGGGTTCCCGAAGACGCGCCATACATGGGCAAAGTCCTCCACATAACTGAAGGCAAGCGTTTAAGCATGCAAGTGCACGACCAAAAGCAGGAAAGCTGGTTTTTGATGAACGGTGAAGCGTCGGTAATTTGGGAAAATAACAAGGGTGATCTGGTAGAGACCCAGCTTGAAGCAGGCAAGGGCTACAGCACCAAAATTGGCCAGAAACACCGTTTAAAGGGCATTACCGACTGTGACATTTTAGAAGTTTCCACCCCTGAGCTCGGTACCACCTGGCGCCTGGAAGACGACTTTGCACGCCCCAACCAAACACCCGAAGAACGCGACGCAGAATACGCCAAGAACGCCAAAATGTTGTAGGACGGTGCGTGATTCTTCTATGCACGTAACGCGTTATGAATTCACAGCGCAAATCCCCACTCTAAACAGGGCGCACTTACGGGGGTTGGGGAAAACCACGCTGATACTCATGAACCACCTTATGCAACCCGATGCTTTCGCTCTTGAGGGTGACATGCAGGCCGTAGCCCAAATGCTTACCCCGGACATCGCAGATAATTTGGCTGCCGAAGACATGCCTTCACTGAGTGGAGAGGCCACGAGCTATGGTTATACCGTCACGGCGCGGCTGCCAGGCACGGCGCGTAGATTTAGCTTGCTGCCAATTGTTACAGATATCTCGTATAACGTTCTGGATGCAACTAGAGGCGACTCCCCGCGTGCGCGGCACACTGGCTGGGGGTTGAATATGGCAATCGCGCACGTTACGCGACTGAAGCAGGCACGCTACTCATCTATTAATGTCAATACACCACCGCGTCCGGATGCGGCGGTGCTAGGCATCACCTGGGCTCTTGGCCAGTTATCTAAACGGTCGCTACCCGAGGGAGTAAGTTGGAATACCTAGAATTTTTCTCATCTTCAGCTGCTTTACAGGGGCGGCTGTATAATAGGTACTATGAGATTACTTGTTGTTGAAGATGAAGAAAAAATCGCACGCAGCCTGGAAAAGGGTCTGACTGCTGAAGGGTATATTGTAGATGTCGCGTCCGACGGCGACATGGCCGAAACTTTAGTAGACGCCAACGAATACGATCTAGTGCTGCTCGACTGGATGATTCCCGGCCGTCACGACGGGCCTGGTTTGGTGCAGCTGTGGCGGGGTAACAGCGTGCAAGTGCCGGTGTTGATGCTCACCGCGCGCACCACTATTGGCGACCGTGTGCAGGGCCTCGACGCTGGCGCGGACGACTATCTCCCCAAGCCATTTGCTTTCGATGAATTACTAGCCCGCGTAAGAGCACTGCTGCGCCGCCCGCAACCCCGCACCGGCAACACATTCACCAGCGGTCCACTTCAGCTCGATGTAGTAAGCAAAGAAGTTACCGTCGACGACGTAACCGTGCACCTCACCGCCAAAGAATTCCAGCTGCTTGAATATTTATTGCGCCACAAGGGCGAGGTTATCAGCAAAGACCAGCTGTTGGACCACGTATGGGCCGACGAGTCTCGCGTGCAGCACAATACTGTGGAAACATTTGTGGCAAACTTGCGCAAAAAAATCGGCGAGGCAGTAATTCAGACTGTGCGCGGCCACGGCTACAAAGTAAAATAGGTATACATGTTTGAGTCAGCGCGCTTAAAGCTCACCTTGTTTTACCTGGCTATTTTGCTGGTGTTTACGCTCACCCTGACAGTTAGTTTCCGCGTGCTGTTTGAACACGAGTACAAGCGTAGTAACGACGCGCAGCGTTCCAGCGCCCGCGCCCTGTTTTTGCGCGGTTTTTACGTGCCAGATGAGCCGCGCCCGTACAACGACTTTACCAATCTGCAGGAAGATCAAGCAGGCCTTACGCGTCAGCGCCTTAACCGCGACTTCGTGCTCATCAACGTAGTCGCCGTGGCGCTGGGCGGATTATTAAGTTACTGGTTTGCTGGCCGCACTCTCAAGCCAATCGAGGAAGCGCACCATGCCCAAGCCCGTTTTGCCGCCGACGCCAGCCACGAACTCCGCACGCCGCTCACCAATCTGCGCCTGGAAAATGAAGTGTTCTTGCGCCAAAAAAACTTTTCTGAAAAAGAGGCGCGCGAGCTGATCAACAGTAATTTGGAAGAGGTGCAGCGTCTGGAAGGCCTCAGCTCCAATCTGTTGGCGCTTACACAGTACGGCAATACTCCGCTCAAATTAAAGCGCGTGCCAGTTAACAACATCGTTGCCGACGCTATGAAGTTAAAACAGCGCAATGCCGCAGGCAGAAAAGTGTCGTTCAAGAATGAGGCTGCCAGCGCTGCCGTGTTGGGTCACCGTGACAGTTTGGCCGAAGCCGTCGCCATTTTATTGGACAACGCCGTAAAATACGGGCCAGAGAAGGGCACGGTAATTATTGGCGGTAAGCGTGATGACAGCCATTATGTGTTGTGGGTGCAGGATGAAGGCCCGGGCATCCCCGAAGCTGATCTGCCGCATGTGTTTGAGCGCCTGTTCCGCGGCGACAAAGCCCGCAGCAGCAAAGTGGCTGGTTATGGTCTGGGTCTCAGCTTGGCGCAAATTATTACCAAAGCCAACAATGCCGAGCTAAAAGTGCGCAACGCACCCAACGGCGGCGCCTGCTTCATGATGCGCTTACCTCTGGCAAAATAAGCAAAATAAGGGCAATCCCATCGGCAAGAACCGTAACTGGTATAATAAAACTATTATGAAGTGGTACATTTCCACACGGGCTCGGTTGGGTCTGGCATTGGTTGCATCCAGCTTGGCTAGCGCGGTGTTATTTGCGTTGGCTGCTTGGCGCAACCATGATTTGCGCTACGCCTACCTCATGTACAATTTATTTTTGGCATGGATTCCGCTGCTGTTGAGCGTGTGGCTGCAAAAGCTGTTGCGCTCGCACGTGTGGTCCTCCTGGCAAACATTTTTACTAACGCTGTTTTGGCTGGGATTTTTGCCGAACAGTTTCTATATGGTGACCGATTACATCCACCTTACCGAAGTACCGCGTGTGGATGTAACGCTGGACGCCATGATGTTTAGCTCGTTTATTTTCAACGCCTTTATTTTGGGGCTGGTAAGCCTGTACTTGGTGCATTTTGAGTTGCGCAAGCGCATGTCGCTGAAAGCATCGTGGTGGCTCATCACCGCAGTTATTTTCCTGACCAGTTTTGCTATTTACATCGGCCGTGACCTGCGCTGGAATACCTGGGATGTTTTGCTCAATCCGGCCAGCATCTTATTCGATGTGTCCGATCGTTTGCTGGCGCCCCACCAACACCCCGAAATGTTTACCACCACATTTGGCTTTGCCATCCTCATTAGCAGTATCTATATTATTACGTGGTATGGCATTCGTGCTGCACACGCCGCAAAGCTTTCCGAGTAAAGGAGTAATATGTCAGCAAATAACATGCAACCCCACCCAGAACAACCAGACGATATGGGCTTAAACGGCGGTGTCCAGCGCGATTTCAACGACATATTGCTGAACGGCACACCGGACGAACTGGCAACATTGCCTGAACTAACCGAAGACGATTTTGCGGCGATAGAGGCTATTGCCAACGGCGAAGACATTCGCAATGAAGACGCTGGCCGTGTATACGACATTGAAGCCGCGTACGAAGAAGCAAAGGCAGAAGACAAGCAACACACCCTGGCACTCAAACGCGACGCCGAGCAAGAGGAACACGACCAGCAAGAGGAAAAAGAGGAACCAGAGGGGCAGCCTCAGCAGACGACAGAGGAAGAGGTAGTGAGCCGCGCTGCTACCGTGGCAGTACGCGCCTTGCAAACTGCGGCCGCTCACGAAAGCGCCCGCACCCAGGCGCAAGCCGCTATGCGCAGCGCTGGTGGTCTGGGTTTTATCCCGCCGCAAGCGCACGTCACAAAAGACCCGTTCAGCAATACATTTACCGTCGAGAACGGCGCGCATGTGCAGATTATCCGGCCGAGGGCTGTAGGCAGCCGATACGAGGTTACCGATTACCGTTATAACGAAAAAGACCACACGCTGCGCATCAGTATTCGCGGTCACAGCTCGCTTACACGGCCAACTGGTCAATTCAGCGCCGAAACCACCAACGCACCCGCGGGTGTCGCAGCAGAAGCAGGCCAAGAAGTTCACCCACAAGAGCTCGGCGAAGCCATAACCCTGCCTGGAGTTGTTGCGCGTATAGTTGGCGAACCGCGTGTGGCGCGCGTGCTGGCTCATTCGTAAAATACGCCTAATCTGGTATACTTATCTCTGATATGCAAGAGATGAGTACGGCCTTGACAGCCGCAATTACCGAGTTATTCAGCACAGAGGTACCCGTTGAACTAACCCGCTCAGAGCCACAATTTGGCGATTACGCCACCAACGTCGCTCTGCAATTAGCGGGCCGCGTCGGTAAACCGCCACGCGAGGTGGCCGAGCAGCTGGTTACAAAACTGCGCGAAAACAGCAGCCTGCCGGTTAGTGAATTTACTATCGCAGGCCCGGGTTTTATCAACATCCGTGTAAACGACGAAGTCATCGCCGCTAGCGCCGAGCAGGCCACCACGAAACAGCCACAGCAATTTAAGGGCCAAGAAGTTGTAACCGAATATTCCGACCCCAACCCCTTCAAAGTGCTGCACGCCGGGCATCTATACACCAGCGTGGTGGGGGATAGCATCTCCAACCTCATTGAGAAAGCTGGCGGCCGCGTTCACCGGGTAAACTTTGGTGGCGATGTGGGCCTGCACGTGGGCAAAACCATGTGGGCAATTCTAAAAGAGTTAGACGGCGAACATCCCGAAAAATTGCAAGATATTCCCGTACAAGAGCGCTCCGAACGGATGGCAAAATGCTACGTAACTGGCACCAACGCCTACGAAGAGGACGAAACCGCCAGGCAAGAAATTATCGCCCTGAACAAGCACGTGTACCAATTAATTGCCGACGGTGACCACGATTCGCCGTTTGCGCAAATTTATTGGACCTGCCGCACCTGGAGCTACGACTATTTCAACACATTTTATAAGCGCATTGGCACGCCGTTCGAGAAATACTATCCTGAAAGTGAAGTCGCGCCCCTGGGCCTGCAAACCGTCCAGGAACAACTCGAGAAGGGCGTGTACGAAAAGAGTGACGGCGCAGTCATCTTCAATGGCGAGAAATATGGGCTGCACACCCGGGTGTTCATCAACAATCATGGCTTGCCAACCTACGAAGCCAAAGACGTTGGCCTCATTATGAGCAAGTGGCGCGATTACCACTTCGACCGTTCAGTAGTAATAACTGGCAATGACATCGACGAATATATGAAAGTAGTACTCAAAAGCATAGAGCAGTATGAGCCAGAGCTGGTTAAGCGCACCACGCATTTCACTCACGGTAATGTTAAATTGCAGGGTGGGGTAAAAATGAGCAGCCGTAAAGGGAACTTTTTGCGCGCCGTAGATGTGCTAGACGCTGCTAACCAAGCCAACAAAGCCGCCACCGGCCGCGAGGACGAACAAGCCGTTTTGGGCGCGGTAAAATACGCCTTCTTGAAGCAGCGCATCGGTGCCGATATCATTTTTGACCCAAAGGAATCCGTTAGCCTGGAAGGCAACAGCGGCCCGTACTTGCAGTATGCGCACGCCCGCGCGCGCAGCGTGCTCAGCAAGGCTACTACACCGGCAGAACATTTCTACGATTTAGATGAATGGGAGCGCCCGCTGGCCAGTAAAATCGGTGAATATCCAGAGGTACTAGAAAAATCCGTGCGCGAACTCATGCCGCACCACATCTGTACCTATCTGTACGAGTTGGCACAAGCCTTCAACCGTTTTTATGAACACGCCCATGTACTAGGCGATCCGCGCGAAAGCGTACGCCTTAAACTTGTCGGTCTGTATGCCGACGTATTAAAGGACGGGCTCGGCCTGCTTGGCATTGCCGCACCCGAACATATGTAATGGGAGAGGCTTTTCCGGCAGATGCTGACCCATTTGCGCCTGTTGTTGAGTTACCTGAGCGGTGTATCTGCAATCTAGCAATCAACTGTGTTGGTGCTTTGGCGGCCGCGCGCCGGGAGTGCGGCAGAACAGCAGGCTACTATTTAGATATGTTGGGCGATGTAAAGAAAGAGGTTGTCGGTAGAACAGAAGTAGACCCTGCTGCGGTTATGAAACGTGCTGGCCATATGAGTAGCAGAACTGTAGGTCGGATGCTCGACGTTATAGAACAAAATGAAGCTGTGGTCTCAGCAGCCTTGGGCACTTGCCCTGGGTTTAGGGGCGGCTGCGGCCTTTCCGAGTCGCAACAGGCCGATTTACGGGCTATCGCCAGCAGAGTTGACCCCACCCAGTAGAATCCGTCGGGAAAGCGTATAATACAATTAAAGCAGGAGACAGCAAACATGGCAGACGCAAAACAGAAGGACGACGCGAAGGGTGTTGGCGCTAAACTTACGCCGCATGAGGAGCGCCAGCGCGAAAAGAAAGAGGTAGCTTCCAAGCTGCGCAATCTCAGCCCGGTCGCCCAGGCAGAAGTGGTGAACGACGTTATTAGCAAACAGGTGAGCAAGCAGCTCAATGGCTTTACCGATTTCTTGCGCGACCAAAGCGTTATCGGCATCGGCATCGGTTTAGTGCTCGGTACTCAGCTTAAGGCAGTGGTGGACAGTATCACCAACGGCCTGGTGCTGCCGCTCACCCAGTTGGTGCTGCCTAACCAAAAAAGTCTGACCGACCAGGTGGTAAACCTGCACGTTACCGACCACCGCGCCATTGCCATTAACTGGGGTAACATTGTGTATAACTTGTTCAACTTTGTAGTGGTGGCCTTCATTGTGTACGCAATTTTCAAGCTGTTTAAATTGGACCGTTTAGCTAAGAAGAAATAAGGGAGGGGGCACATATGTTGCAACTCAGCGACGACGAGTGGAAAAAGAAGCTCACACCCGAGCAGTATGATGTGTTGCGTCACGGCGTCACCGAAGCGCCTTTCTCCGGCAGATTGTTGGAAAATAAAGACACGGGCGAATACGTCTGCGCCGCCTGCGGTCAGGTTATTTTTAAGAGCACCGACAAATATGATTCCAACACGCCCGGCCTTATTGGGTGGCCAAGTTTTTCGGCGGCAGCCGCAAACGGTGCCGTTGAACTAAAACCCGACCATAGCTGGGGCATGGACAGAACAGAGGTAGTTTGCTCCAACTGCGGCAGTCACCTCGGCCATTTGTTCGACGATGCCAGCTCGCCAACCGGCCAGCATTATTGCATAAATTCTGTAGCCCTTAACTTCGAATCCAAGAAATAGGCTATACTACCTCCATGATCAACAAGCACGCGCGCCCCACAAAAATTCTCTGGGTGGATTTAGAGATGACCGGCCTTGAGCCGACCAAAGATGTAATTCTAGAAGTTGCCGCCGAAGTAACCGACTTTGACTTCAAAACGCTCGGCAGCTACGAGGCTCGCGTAAAACACAAGCGCGAGCTGGTGGCCGAGCGCATGCAGCTCAATACCTGGTGGAAAGACTATCCCGAAAACCGCGATGAATTTCTGCAAAAGCTAGATGACGCCCTGCCGCCGCATGAGGTAGAAAAGCAATTAATTGAACTCGTGCAGGCCCACTTCGGCCACGAACCGGCCATTTTGGGCGGCAATTCCATCCACAACGACCGCAATTTTATTAAGCATTGGTGGCCGCAGCTCGACCTCAAATTGCATTATCGCATGTTGGACGTGAGCGCCTTAAAGGTGTTCATGCAGGGCAAATACGATGTTGAGTTCGAGAAAAGGGAAGTGCACCGCGCGTTCGACGACATCCAGGCTAGTATCGCTGAATTGCAGTATTATCTGGAGTGGCTCCGTAAGAAGCAGTAAATGAAATTACGCTGCCGCTGGCGGCGCAAAGAGTTTATCTAGATTGCCTAACGTGTCGGGATGTACGCTACCCTTGTGGCGGTCGAAGGTGAGGACTGCCGTGCTTAAGCCAAGCGAGGCTAATTGTTGTTCGCTCACACTACGGCCTAATTGGTTGCGCTCAGCGTTTTGCACTTGCTGCAAGGCATCTTCTGTGCCGAGCTTCCATAAGCGTAAGGCAGCGCCGCCAACGTCTCGGTGAGTTACTATGACACCGGCGATAAGATTCGGGTTCGCTGAGGCCTGATCGCCGTAATTTATGATGTCAGTTGGCGAGGGAAGTAGGAATTCACTAATTTTGCGGCGGCCTGTGTGCAGCAACGGGTGAGTGTGGCCGACGAACGCGAGGTCCGTGCGTACACCAGAAACATCTTCATTAGCAATAAGCCGTCCCATATCAAGGTGTGGTAATAAGCCTGCTGGGTCTGCTTCGGGATCGAGAAGGCTCAGAAATTCAATAAATTGCTCTTCGGGTGACCCACCACTCGCGAGAATTTCTTCGGTGTAAGCCTCAAGGGCCTCTGAGTAATTAGTATCTGGGTGGTGGACCTCGGAAATGTCTACTACGCCGGTGTTCTTGTTGCGGGTTACCATAAAACCAGCCTCAAACCCGTCTTGGGTGAGGTCCGATGCCTCAACGAGGCGCTCCTGGAATTTAGGCGCATTTAATACGGTGACAAGTTCCGCTTGATTTAGTCCGGATATCATGTCTACCAGTATAACAGGGGTTAAAACTATATACAACGGCTATATTTTATTGTATAATTAAAAACCTAAACGGAGTAAAGGTTATGCGCGCGGTCATTTTTGACATCGATCACACCATTTTTGCCGCCGAAGGCGCTGTGCACGACGGCGCGCACGAGCTGCTGGCAATCCTGCAGCGCCTGGGCCTGCGCATTGGCGGCCTCAGCGCCGGTGACCACCGTGCCTTGGTGCGCCTGGACGAAGCTGGCCTTGCGCATTACTTCGACAAACTCCTCTGCGCCGAACAAATAGACCAGTCCGACCGGCTCATCGAACCAAAGCAAACCACTGGCGTGCACCACCTCCTCACGCTGCTGCAAGTACCTGCCGAAGATACGGCGCTGGTAAGCCATGCTCACGCTGACATCCTGCTAGGTAAAGATGCAGGCCTAAGCCGCACCATCGGCATTACGCATGACCACGACAGCGCCGCCCCACTGCAAGAAGCCGGGGCCGACCACGTCGTGCCAAACCTCGCCGCCGTACTGGACGTGCTAGAGTAGAATTATGGTTTCGCACAAAGAAGTAGAAGAATATCTTTTGAGCATGCCGAACGCCAAGCTGGATTATCCGTTTGGCGAAGGCGTTGCCGTATACAAAGTTAACGACAAAATGTTCGCCCTGGTAAAAGAAGGCAGCGACCCGGTGCGCATCAGCCTAAAATGTGACCCGCAGCTAGCCAAACACCTGCGCGAAAAATATGAAAGCGTTATGCCGGGCTACCACCTCAACAAAAAGCACTGGAATACCATTGTCATGAGCGGCCAGCTTGAGTGGGAAGAGGTGCAGGACCTTATCCGCCACTCCTACCAACTCGTTTCTGGCGTGTAATTGTCCCGCCCGGTGAAGCTACTTTTGAACCCTCCAGAACCGTATAATCAATGAATAAGGAGACGAGCAGATGACGGATATAAGTACAAGCCCTACGCCCGACGATGACGGACTGAACGACGCAATACAACAAGCGGCTGAGCGCCTCGTAAGTAAAAAACTCCTGCCTGAGGGTGTAGAAAACGAAAAGCTGCAAACAATACTCGGCTCGCTCGATGCATACGACCTGCATGACCGCGAAGAGCTGTTAATGGCTCTGCGCCACGCAGACATGCAGAGCAACCCCGATTGGCTGCCTGCAATACTTACCGTTATGCAGCAAAGCAAGGAGTACAACGCCTTTACTTTTATGCTCAGCTGGGGAGGTTACTATGCCTACAAAACAGATGACGGTAGCTACGCACTGTGGCGCTTGCTCGATCTAAACCAACATGTTGTGCACTGCGCGCGCTACAAAACCAAGTTTAAGCATGTGCCTACGCTTGCTGAAGCGAAGAGCGCCGAGATTTTTGCCATGCACGTACCGCTCGCCCCTATCGGGATGCTCGACAAAGACCAGGTGTACGTGGGCCACGCCGAGTTAACAGTTGACGATTTGGAAGGATACGAGGTATACCTGCAAGCCCACGACTACAGCAAGCAGCAGACCACTCAGATCATCCAGGCGGTTATCGGATACAGCACCGAAAATCCAAGCAGAGTGCATTTATACGAGAATCCCGAGTTCAAGGGAAGCATCGTTTTTATTGGCAAAACCGCTTAGCGGCCTGTTTCACCACGGCAGTACTGCTTCTTAGCGCTGCCTTTACTGGCTCGGCCACTGTTTTAGTAGCGTTTGCGTCTCGTTGTAGTCTTTGGCGAGCAGCGTCCTCATTTCTTTGGCGCTGGTGTTATTGTATGCGGTTTTGAGTGCTGCGGAGTAGTCTTTCAGTTGCTGTGTTTGCACTTGCGCGAACACCGTGTCAAACGTGCTGGTGGCTTTGGCTTGGCTAAGCTGCTTGTCGGTGTTGGCGTCTTTTTTCAGGTCCATTTCTTTTTTGCCAACTTTTTTACCTTGAGAGGCCATGTAGGTAATCATGTTTTGCTGCTGTGTAGCAATAACCAGACGTGTGTTTACATTTGTGCCAGCAATAGATTGGTCGCTCAGGCCTTGGTTGCTCAATTTGCTGACACGGATAATTTCCTGCTGTGTCTGCACAATACCAATAAGACTGGCTACATTGGTTTTACCGCCAAACATTATATTCACGATAAAGGCGGCCACAACCATGAAGATAATGGCGCCGCCAATAATTACCACTAATTTACCCACGAACGAATTACCCGAAATTCCGCCCGACGAGCGTTGTGGCTTTTGTGGAGCGGCGGTGATGAAATCGTAAGGATTGCTTTGCGGAGCAGGCGGATAGTCGCCGTACTGCTGTGGATTCATACCTCCAATGTAACCATAGGCTGCTTATGTTTCGCAAGCCCTGATGCATATTGACTAAGGATTAGCTAGATTATTTAGGCTGCTTGAGCTTCAGGGGTTTTGTGCACTGGGTACTGCAGGTATGCGTCTGCTGGCGGGAAGCGCCGTACGCTGTTACCTACGAAATTCTTGTCAGCATTCGCTTGCAGTGTGCCATGGGTAATGCCGTCAAATACTTGCACTTCACCGGCAGGGTTGCCTGCCATTAAGGAGTCGAGGGCCTCTTCGCCGCCGATGCTCATGGCAGTGCCATTCAAGACTGCACCGGCAACTTGGCGGCCGAATGTTGGGTCGCTCGTGGTGGCGTCAAGGACTTGATAGGCAACTTCCGGGTCTACGGCAACACGAGTTACCACGAGTTTCCTTTTGTCGAATGGGTCCTTAAAACGATAGTCGATGACAACTGAAGGGCTCTGGCCACCCGGACTCCTGTGAGCCGCAGTGAACGATATGCCCTCACGAATGTGATCGTTATCGGCACTGTCCATTGGTGGTTGAAAACCGTATGTGCCCAACATGTCCTTGCCGAATTGTCCACGGGCTTCGGTAGTGCTAATCGCAGCAGACTTCTCGCCAGACTCACGCACGCGCCTCAACATTTCTTGGCGCTGTTCTTCGCTGGGAGGGGTTTCACGAACCGATGTTGTACCGCGTTTTACGTCGCCCAAGGAAGAACCGCCCCTGAAGTATGCGCTTTTGGTAGACAGTTCGCTCAGAGCCTCATCGGCGGTCATTCCGCGGAGCTGCCTGATATCGCCGACTTTAGAAACCAAGGTTTGGCGCGCGGTCTGCACGCCCCTTAGGCGCGCGCGGCGGGCCAGTTCGAAGCTCGCGGCGTTCGCGCCGGTTGCTGGCCGTTTAGACCTTTCGCGGGCAACTACGGCGCTCAATTCGCCTACGACTGTTGCGCCGGTGCGCTCCGCAGGGTAGGCATTGTACCGGGCCGGACGGTTTTCTCGAGTGTTTGTTGTTTCAGACATAATTAAACATTAGCATAATAATGTATTTTTTGCAAGCTTATGATTATCGATATTACGCGCCAGAGGTAGCATAGCGTACAATAAGGGTAATGGACGCTGTTGAGGATATTAAAAGCCGGTTAAACATCGAGGATGTTGTATCGCAGTATGTGGAATTAAAGCGCGCCGGGCGCAATTTTAAGGGGTTAAGCCCCTTCAGTAGCGAGCGTACGCCCAGTTTTATGGTGAGCCCGGAAAAGCAAATTTGGCACGATTTTTCCAGCGGCAAAGGCGGCAACATGTTCAGCTTTGTGATGGAAATGGAAGGTGTGGATTTTAAAGGCGCGCTTGAACTCTTGGCGCGCAAGGCGGGTGTGGATTTAGACCAATATCGCACAAGCAGCGGTGCGCGGCGCAGCAACACCAAAGAGAAAGAGCGACTGCACGAAGCTTTGGAGCTGGCCGCCCGGTTTTATCAGGTGCAGTTCAGCCATAGCGAATTGGCGCTGGCGTACGTATTTAAAAAGCGGCAGTTTACCAAGCAGACGGCATTAGAATGGCGGCTGGGCTACAGCCCGAATACCGGCAGCGCGCTGGTGGATTTTTTGCGGAAAAAGGGTTTTACTCCTGTGGAAATTAAGGGCGCGGGCTTGAGCGCGCAGCGAGCGCGGGGCCTGGGCGACATGTTTCGTGGACGACTGATGATTCCGCTTCAAGATGCGCAAGGCCGAGTCATCGGCTTTACGGCGCGCTTGCTGCAAGATGACCCCGACGCGCCAAAGTACATCAACACCCCGCAAACGTTGCTGTACGATAAATCGCGGCATGTGTATGGCCTGCATTTGGCCAAGGAAATGATCCGCAAAAGCAAATATGTGGTGATTGCCGAAGGAAACCTTGACGTTATTATGAGTCACCAGGCGGGCGTGCGGCAGGTGGTAGCTACGGCTGGTACGGCGTTAACCGAGCAGCATTTGAAGGCTTTGAGCCGTTTTACTGGCGACATCCGTCTAAGTTTTGACGCCGACAAGGCCGGGCTGAACGCTACCGAGCGTGCCATTCCTATCGCCAGCAAGGTGGGGGTAAGTTTGAGTATCATCACCATCCCCAGCGGTAAAGATCCGGACGAACTTATCAAGCAAAATCCTAAAACCTGGCAGCAAATTATCGAGAAGCCACAGTATGCGCTGGATTGGCTGATTGACCGCTATCAAACGCAGTTGGATATTCATAGCGCCCAGGGCAAAAAACAGTTTAGCGATATTATTTTGAACACCGTACGCGGGCTGAACGATCCGGTGGAGCAGGAGCATTATATTGGCCGCGTGGCCGAGTTAATTGGCGTGAGTCGTGAGGCGCTTTTGAGCAAGCTGGCAAATCCGGATACGCCCGCGCCCAAGCTCAAAACCAAGAAGACGCCGAATGTTGTGCCGGATAAATCTGCGTTGGAAATGATTAAAACCGAGAATCATCTGTTATCGTTAGCGTTGATGCAGCCGAAACTGCGACGCTATCTGGAACCTTTCAAGCCCGGCATGTTGGCGGAAGAGCAGGCGCGCGATCTATTAGCGTATCTGACGGAGCATCCCGACTTCAAAGCGGGGCCGGAAGCAGACGCCTCTTGGCGGCCACTGGCGGATTATGGTAAAATGTTGTCATTATTGTTTGAAGAGCTCTATCAAGACCTCGAGTTTACGGAACTTCATTACGAAGCCACTCGATTGCAGGCACAGTTGATAGAACGTTACGTAAAAATGCAAAAACAGCGGATTTCCCGCGAACTTGAAAACACGACAGATGAAACACGGTCGCAGCAGCTGCTAGAAACTGCTGTCAAACTCGACAATTTATTACGAACCCATAAAGGATAAGGAACTATACGCCTATGCCAAAGAAGCCAAAGACACAAGCTGCTCCAGCCGGAAAAGCCGCCGCTAAGGATGCCAACGCCCCAGTAGACCTGGAACAAGTTAAGAAAGATCTGGTTGCCCAAGCGAAAAAAGCGGGCAAAATTGACCAGCGTGATATTAGCAATGCTATCTCTGACGCGCCTGAAAACGCCGAGATTTTAGACAAGCTGTACACAGAGCTTGCAGACATGAATGTAGAAGTTGTTACAACGGCTGCGCCTCTGGAAGTTGAAGAGCCGGTGGAGCTGAGCGACGAATGGACCGTGGAAGACGGTGAGGAAGTCATCACCGAAGACCAACACTATTTGGACGACATTGCCGACGACTCGGTGCGGTTGTACTTGCGCGAAATCGGTAAAATTCCGCTGTTGAGCGCTGAAGAAGAACTGGCATTGGCCAAGCGAGTAGTTGCTGGCGACAAAGACGCCAAAGACAAAATGGCCGAAGCGAACATGCGTTTGGTGGTTTCGATTGCCAAGCGCTACGTTGGCCGCGGCTTGGACCTTCTGGACTTGATCCAGGAAGGCAACACTGGTTTACTGCGCGCCGTAGAGAAATTTGACCCGGACAAGGGCTTTAAGTTTTCCACCTACGCTACCTGGTGGATTCGCCAGGCCATCACCCGTGCTATTGCCGACCAAGCTCGCACTATCCGTATTCCCGTGCATATGGTTGAAACTATCAACAAGTTGCTGCGCACCCAGCGTCGCTTAACGCAAGAGTTGAACCGCGAACCAACCAACGAAGAGATCGCCAACGCCATGGAGATCGAGGTAGATAAAGTTGAGCACATCATGAAGATTAAGCAGGACATTTCCTCGTTGGACGCGTCTATTCGCGACGACGAAGAAGAGTCTGTGTTGGCCGACTTTATTGAGGACGAAGACACTATTTCTCCCGAAGAATCAGCCACTAACCAGTTGTTGAAAGAGCAGGTGAAGGAGATGTTGGCCGCTTTAACCGAGCGCGAGCAGAAGATTATTAAACTGCGTTTTGGCCTGGAAGATGGCAAGCAGCATACTCTGGAAGAAGTTGGCCAGGAATTTAGTGTGACGCGCGAGCGCATCCGCCAGATTGAAGCGAAGGCGCTGGCCAAGTTGCGCAAGCATAAGGACGCCCGCAAGCTGCACGATTACATTAAGTGATTTAGGTGGAATTGGGGCGAACGCACTGGCCCACAATGGGGATGTGCCCGCCCCTCTATAACAAAAAGCATCCCTGAGGTACGGGGTGCTTTTGTTATTACGGAGACTACGGATCCCCATTGTGGGCCAGTGCGTTCGCCCCATCTCAACCTTTTTACAAAAAAGTACTTGCAATGTTGGGTAACCTTAGATAGATTACACGCGCCGACCACTCTGGAGGTCGGCCCATCTGGCGGCAGTAAGACGAAACGAAAATAAAGTTGGAACGTTTTGTTGGCCCCACCCACTTGCTGTCGCCGATGGTTCTTAGGTTCTTCTTGGCGCGGGTTTCCGCAGGTAAAAAGTGTATGCCGGGGTTTGTATCAAGCGTGTCGCTGGTGAACTTTGCGGCGGGCGGCCATCATGAGGAACATGTCGTTGAGATCTGTACGATCATCAAGTTTTACTGACGGTGCTGCCGATTCTTGGGCCTCAGCGGCAGTGGTGGATGCTACGCGCGCGGCGCGGGCTTTCTCCTCGTCAGACTGTTGCACGCGATGGATGCCTAGATCTGCAGCTAAGCCGTGAATCAGTGTATGCAGCTCGTCGAATTTTGCGTTGTCCGCAGGGTTGGAGTTTCTATCCGGGTGCCAAGCCTTACCTACGCGTATGGCCTTATAAAGCACTTTTTGCAGCTCGCTGCGGCCTTCGGCGTCAGCTGTTTCTACTGCTGCCCTAAAGGCGTCTACACTGTCGAAGCCAGCCTTGTTAAGGCCTGCTACGAGGGCTTCGGCTGCGGTATCTACAATGGGTGTGGGCGCCGGTTTTGCCTCTGCCGCGGGTTGGGCAAATAGTACTAGGTCGGTACCAGGGGTTTGCACTTCAGGAACAATCGGTTCAACAGGAGCA
>Ga0070667_100000595_pt1 | contig 35348 bp, 36 predicted proteins | sample KBSS33metaG_FD_64659 | JGI IMG/M metagenome (GOLD analysis project Ga0070667, IMG submission 64659) | Switchgrass rhizosphere microbial communities from Kellogg Biological Station, Michigan, USA - KBS S3-3 metaG | ecosystem: Host-associated > Plants > Roots > Rhizosphere > Soil ...
GCCGCGGCCGGCGGCGCCGCTCTCCTTGCGATGGGCGTGCTCACCGCGGGATGTAGTGGCAACGGCGGGCAGTCGCCGTCAACCACCACCACGACCACCACGACGACCACCACGACGACTCCGCCGTCTTCGTCGGTGGCGCCGACCGAGAAGAGCATCAGCCCCACCGGCGGCAATCTGTTCAGCCCGGGTGTCACCGCGCCGGGCGCGCCGAACGTGGCACCCGGTCTGCATCCGGGGATCAACGGCAACAACTGACTGCCGACGAAAATCGGCTCCTGGAAACGTCTTTGAGCCACTAGGCTCACAGGATGACTCGCCCCACTCTGCGTGAATTGTCCAGCCTGCCTGTCGAACCCGTCCGCCTCGCGGATTCGGCCCTGGTCCTGATCGACTGCCAGAACACTTACACGCACGGGGTGATGGAGCTCGAGGGCGTGCAGGCCGCGCTCGATGAGACCGCCGCGTTGCTCGACCGTGCCCGCACCGCAGGCATTCCCGTCATCCATATCCAGCACGACGACGGGCCGGGTTCGCTGTATGACATCGGCGCCGATATCGGTGCGATCGTCGACCGGGTGGCACCCCGGGGCGACGAGCCGGTGATCGTCAAGCAGTTCCCGAACTCGTTCGTGCAGACCGAGCTGGATGAGCGGCTCAAGGCCCTCGGCGCGTCGAACCTGGTGCTCGCCGGGTTCATGACGCACATGTGCGTGAACTCCACAGCCCGTGGCGCGTTCAGCCTCGGGTATGCGCCGACGGTCGTGGCCGCCGCGACGGCGACCCGCACGTTGGCCGGGCCCGATGGTGAGCCGGTGCCGGCCGCGGCACTGCAGGCGGCGAGCCTCGCGGGCTTGGCCGATCTGGTGGCGGTGGTCGCCCCCGACGCAGCAGCTATTCCGGACTAATCCGGCCTGGAATGGCATGATTGGCTGATGCGGATGTCAGCCAAGGCGGAGTACGCCGTCCGCGCCATGGTCGAACTGGCCGCCGCGGAGACGGGTGTGCTGGTCAAGACCGAGGACCTGGCCAAGGCCCAGGGCATCCCCGCGCAGTTCCTGGTCGACATCCTGACCAACCTGCGCACCGACCGTTTGGTACGCAGTCACCGCGGCCGCGACGGCGGCTACGAGCTGGCCCGACCCGCCGCGGACATCAGCATCGCCGACGTCCTGCGCTGTATCGACGGTCCACTGGCGAGCGTGCGGGACATGGGGCTCGGCGACCTGCCGTACTCCGGGCCGACGGCGTCGCTCACCGATGTGTGGCGCGCCCTGCGCGCCAGCATGCGTTCGGTGCTCGAACAGACCAGCCTCGCTGACGTGGCCGCGGGCAACCTGCCCGGCCACGTCAGCGAGCTGGCCGGCGACTACCGCACCCAGGAAGCCCGCCGCGGGCATTCCTAACTGCCGCGAGCGGCCGTGTCTGTACGCCAACACGCCGCAATTGACGTGCACTTTGCGCACCTTCGCGGGCGCCGACTGTGTGCCACGCCGGACTGAATTCTTCTCGGCCAAGTTTCTGGCGATCGTCGATCTGCGTGCGACGGCCTGATAACCTCGGACGCAGCGCTGGTCCCGGCAAGCATTCGTGCCGTAGAGCAGGCGCGCCGGCCGTTGCCTGAATCGCCGGCATAACCGTTTGTGCGGCTCCGCACATCTAACGCACTCGCCGCACGTGTCCGTGCGTGTCACCTTCAGGGCCGAAGATCATCGACCGATGCCGAATCGGAACTAATCAGGGCCTGAAATCGCAAGCACAACAGAATGTTTCGACATCCACGCGAACAGAATCGAGCTGACAATGACGACATGGTCGATACCGCAGATCACTACCGGGTCCGAACGCCGGTTACTGGAGAGCGCGCTAGACCGCAACCGCGCTGAACTGGTCAACACCGTGCGCGGACTGCCGGAAGTCGATGCCCGTCGCCGCCTCGTTGCGTCAATGACCACCCCGATCGGGCTGCTCAAGCACGCGGCGGTGGCCGAGCGAATCTGGTTCCAGCACATCCTCGGCGGAGTCCCTGAGAGTGAATGCGGCGGAGGTACGACGGCGGGTGACACCAGCTTCATCGTCGACGGCGATGAGGTTGTGGCAGAAGTGATCGCCGAATTCGAAAGTGCCAGTGCACGTTCCCGCGCAATCGCTGCCCAGTTCGATCTCGACGAGACCAGAACCCACCCCCGCCTTGGTGAGGTCAACCTGCGATTCATCTACTTGCTGGCGATCGAGGACTTCGCGCGTCACGCGGGTCACGGCGACATCCTTCGCGAGCAGATCGAACATTCTCGCGTCGTTGAGGCGTGACGATGTCGCTGGCTGCACTGTCACGAAACAGCACTGCCCGCCGCGGCGATCCCCGCGATCAGCATCCGCAGCCCGCCGTCGAAATCGTCTTCGACCGACACGCTCGTGGCCACCTCTGAAAGTGCGGCAATGTGCGGGTATTGAGCACCGGCCGCTGACCCGATACGGGCCGCAGTCTCCGCCGCATCCCCCGAAAACGGTCCGGCCAGTTGAGCTTGCGCAGACCCCGTGACCAGGCCCAGCACAGCGTGAAACGCCGATAGCCGGCCGGCGTCGGACAGGCCGGCTCGGCCCAGTGCGCCGACGAGCGCGTCGGCGATGGCGAACCCGGTGGCCGACGCCATTCGCCGGGTCAACACGAGAGGGATGGCGGCCGGGTGGGCGCGCACCCCGCGCCACATCGCGGACGCCGTCGCGTGCACGTCGGCCGCCCAGTCGTCACTGGGTTCGGGCACCACGATGCCGGCGGCCACCGCGGCGACAACCAGTTCCTCCAGACCTTCCTTGTCGGCGACATAGTTGTACATCGTCATCGGCCCGGTGCCCAGTGCGGCCGCCAGGGACCGCATGCTCAGTGCCGCCAAACCGGATTCATCGACTATTCGCAGTGCGGCCGAGGCGATTTCGTCTGTGGTGAACCGTGCGCGCATGAGCAACCCCTTGACAAGTACGTCGTACGTATTGAAGTCTAGACGATACGTACGGTGTACTTATGCGAGGAGTTGTCATGACATCAGTGATCCCTGTCGAGCGGTCGGATTTCGTCTGCGGTGGTGACCGTTGTGCCGCCTGGCTCACGTTGCCGCCGGCGCCAGGGCCGCACCCCGCGGTGGTCTTGGTCCACGGTCTCGGCGCCACCCGCGACCTGATGCTGCCGCAATACGAGCAGCACTTCGCCGCGGCGGGTATTGCCACCTTGTCCTTCGACTACCGGTTCACCGGAGCCTCCGGAGGTCAACCGCGGCAGCATATTTCGATTCCCGAACAATGCCGCGACATCGACGCCGCCATCGACTTCCTGCAGCGGCACCCAAAGGTTGATGCGGACCGAATCGGCCTGTGGGGCACGAGCCTCGGCGGCATGAACGTGGTGCGGGTGGCCGGCAGCCGGAACGATATCGCCGCTGCGGTGGTGCAATGTCCCATCACGCACGGGCCGGCAGCGGCCGGGACCGCCGGTCTCCGCAGTGCGATGCGGCTGACGCCGGCGATCATCGACGACGCGGCGCGCGCGCTGTTCCGGCGCAGCCGTCGCTACGTATCTATTGTCGGGCAGCCGGGGACCGTCGCACTCGTGACGGTCGACGGGGCGGAGGACGGCTGGCGCTCGACGGTGCCGGCCGGCGCGACCTTCGACAACCGGATCACCGCGGTCGACGCCGCGCTGTTGATCACGAGGTCGGCACTCCGCTACGCGGCGACGGTGCAAGCGCCGCTACTGGTGTGCGTCTGCGATGACGAGACGCTGATGGATCCGCGCTACGCAGAAGCGGTGGCGCATCAGGCGCCGCGTGGGGTTGCCCGCCACTACGACTCCGACCACTTCGCCATCTACCATCCGCCGCTGGTGCGACGAGTGCTCGACGACCAGGTCGCGTTTCTGACGGAGCATCTGTGATGTCGGCGCGTGAAGTGTTGCGCGCCAACGACGAACGCTTCGCCGGCGTCGCCGCTGGATTGACACCCGATGAATGGGCGGCGCCGAGTCTGTGTGCGGACTGGAACAACCGCGAGGTGCTGGCGCATCTGGTGGTCGGGTGCAGTCATCCGGTCGGCGAGTTCCTCGGCGCGCTGGTCCGGCACGGGAACTTCGATCGCGCCAACACCGCCGTCGCCGGGGAACGTGCGCGCGACTGCAGTCCCGGGAGTCTGCTGGACGATTTCCGGGCCGTCAGCGCGCGCCCAGCCGGAGTCGGCAGGTACTTTCCGGCGCAGCTCCTGATCGGCGACCACATCACCCACGAGTTGGACATCCTGTTCGCCGTCGGCCGGGAACCGGACATCCCGCCCCAGCTGCTCAACGCGGTGCTGGACACCCAGGTCGCCTTTCCGAATCCGTTCGTCCCGGCGTACCGCAACAGCCAGGGGCTCCGGCTCGTCGCCGTCGACACCGGATGGCGTCACGGCGATACCGGGCCGACCGTGGAAGGCACGGCCGCCGAGCTGATCTCGGTGCTGGGCAACCGGCCCAAGGTGTTGCCCCGGCTACAGGGTGTGGGCGCCGAGCTGCTGGCCGACCGGGTGCTCAGCCGCCTGAGCCGTACGGCCGGGTGATGATCTCCAGGTAATGCCCGCTGGGGTCCTGGAAGTAGACGCCCCGACCGCCGTCGTTGTGATTGATCTCGCCGGGATGCTGTCCGCGCGGGTCGGCCCAATGTTGCAGCCCGCGTTCACGAATCCGGCCGTAGATCGCGGTGAATTCATCCTCCGACACCAGGAACGCGTAGTGCTGGGGGAGGACGGCGGTGCCCTCCGGCAGCTGGGCGAAATCCAAGTTGACGCCGTGGTTCAGTTCGACGGCGAGGAATGGCCCGGCTTCTCGGGCGGACGGCAAACCGAAGAGCTCGGTGAAGAAGGTGGCCGCGGCCGAGCGGTCGGTCGAGTGGACGATGGTGTGGTTGAAGGTGATGGCCATATCCCTCTGTTCTACTCGCCCACGCGCGCCGCGTCATTGCCGCTGTGAGCGGTCCGCGCCTGTCATGATCTAGGTATGGCGTTCGACCTGCGTGAGCTGGCAGTTCCGGTGATCGTCGCGCCGATGGCCGGCGGGCCGACGACGCCCGAACTGGCCGCGGCAGGTTCCTCGGCCGGTGGTCTGGGATTCGTGGCCGCCGGCTACCTGACCGCAGGGGCGCTCGCCGATCGCATCACCGCCGCCCGCGCGCTGACCACCGGACCGCTGGGTGTGAATCTCTTTGCCTCGCAGCCCAGTACCGTCTCGCCACGCGAGATCGAGCGCTACGCCGCCGACCTCGCCGGCGAAGCCACCCGGTACGGGGCCGCGCTCGGCGATCCGACATTCAACGACGACGATTGGTCGGCCAAGCTCGACGTGGTCGCCGACTTGCGGCCCGACGTCGTGTCGTTCACCTTCGGCGGACCCACCGCCGACGAGTGCGCGCGGTTGCGGCAGGCCGGCATCACCACGGTCGCGACGGTCACCACGGTGGCCGAGGCCCAGCTCGCGGTGGCCTCCGGCGTCGACGCCCTCGCCGTGCAGGGCCCCAGTGCCGGCGGCCACCGCGGCACCTACGACCCGCTGGCCGTGCCCGCCACGCAGCCGCTGACCGAGCTGTTGGCCGACGTGCTCGCCTCCACGGAACTGCCGGTCGTCGCGGCCGGTGGGCTGATGACTGCTGACGATGTCGCCGCGGTGATCGCGGCCGGCGCGGTGGCCGCGCAACTCGGCACCGCGTTTCTGCTCGCGGACGAGTCCGGCTCCAGCCCTGTGCACCGCGCCGCGCTCGTCGACCCGCGGTTCACCGAAACCGTTGTCACCAAAGCGTTCTCGGGGCGCTACGCCCGTGGGCTCCGCAACCGGTTCATCGACGAGCATGACGAGCAGGCCCCGCTGGGCTATCCCGAGGTGCACTACCTCACCAGCCCGGTGCGCAAGGCTGCTGTGGCGGCCGGCGATCCGGGCGGGACAAATGTGTGGGCGGGTACCGGATTCCGGAAAATCCGGCCGGGGTCGGTCGCCGACATCATGGCCGGGCTCGGGTGAGTGTCGTGAAAGGAGCAGGCATGCGAACCGTTGTCGCGATCCCGTTGGCGGTGGTCTGTGCCTGGCCGATCGCTGTCGCTCACGCCGACCCCGTCCAGGTTCCGCGTTGTGCCAGTGCGCAATTGACGCCGAGCCTCGGCCCGCCCGACGGTGCCGCCGGAACCACGTTCTATCCGTTGATCCTGAAGAACACCGGTGACGCCCCCTGCAGCATGTCGGGTTATCCGGCGGTGTCGTTCATCTCGGGTTCCGACAACCATCTGGTCGGCGTGGCCGCGAGCCAGGACGCGGAATCCATCATCGGTGTCGTGGTGATCACCCCCGGCCAAGCCACCTCGGCGAACCTGGGCATCATCAATGCGGGCAACTTTCCGGCTGACTGTAATGCCGTGCCGGTCAGCGGTTTACAGGTCAACTTGCCGGGGGAGTCCGATCCGGTCATCATCGGTCATGCTGATACCGCTTGTGCCAGTACGGCTTACCCGACGTTGCGGGTGGGGCCGTTCACCGGCGCGTAGCGATTGAGATGCTGCCGTTATCGGTCCGTGCGGTGATCTGAGCGACGGCGCGGGCCGGATCCTCAGTCTGGGGAACCCGCACTTTCGCGTGATCGCCCGCCTGCGCCCTAACCAGGTACGGTCCGCCGGGCGGCACCGTGATGTCGATGTCCGAGTCCCGGTTGGTGACGTCCACGGTGCGTGGGGCGACCTCCCGGAAGTCCACGCCGATGTGACCGTCGGTGGACTCGGCGGTGAACCCGTCGGTGACCACGATCGGGGCGCGCGTCTGGATGTCGCCACTCTGCGTGTGGATTTCGATCCGGCGGGCGTTGCCGCCGAGTACGACGGCGCCGTCGATGTTGTGCACGATCAGCTGATCCAGGTCGGTCTGGCTCAGCATCACACCGACCTGTTGTCTGGTCGTCACCGAAAGCCGGTGTGCGACGTCAGGCGGCAGCGTCACCATGATCTCCCCGGGTGGGCCGAAGTCGAACAGCGGGGACGGCTCACCGGTCACCGTGAGGCTGACGGCGCTGCCATTCCGGGTGACCTGCAACGCCTGATGGTCGTCTTTCGCGGTGTTGAGTAGGCGCATCCGGACCCGAGGTTCACTGACGTTGCGGTCGCTGGTGATCCGGATGGCTGTCGGCATGTCGCCGGTGTCGATCGTCAGCGAATTGAAGTCGGCCGGCAGGGCCTCGGATTCGGCGGCCACGCGCACCGAACTGATGCCCCAGGCCAATCCGCCGATCCCGGCGGCCGCCGACAGCGTCACCACGACGGCGGTCACCACCAGCAGCGAGCGGATCGCCGAACGGCCACCCGGGGTCAGCGCGGGCGGCGCACCGGTGTCGGCCAGTGGTGCGGTATCAAGATTCGAAGTCATGGAAAGTCCTTTTCTCTCTTCAGGATTCGAGATAGCGCAAGACGGCGAGGACGCGCCGGTTCTCGCTGTCATCGGGGGTCAGGTCCAGCTTGGTGAAGATCGACGCGATGTGTTTCTCGGCGGAGCCGACCGAGATGTGCAGCAACGCGGCGATGGCCGAGTTGGTCTTGCCTTCGGCCATCAGCTGCATCACCTCCTGCTCACGCGGGGTCAGCACGGCCAGCGTGGAGCGACGGTGTGTGCGCACCAGGATTTGTGACACCACTTCCGGGTCGAGGACGGTGCCGCCGGTGCCCACCGTGGTGACGGCGTCCAGGAACGCCGGGACGTCGGCAACCCGGTCCTTGAGGAGGTAGCCGAAACCCCTGGTGTCGGAGGCGATCAGATCGGCCGCATACCGTTCTTCGACGTAGTGCGACAGCACCAGCACCGGTGACTCGGGATTCTGGCTGCGGAGCAGGGCGGCGGCGCGGATGCCTTCGTCGGTGAAGGTCGGCGGCATCCGGACGTCGACGATGACGAGGTCGGGCTGGTGCTCGTTGACCGCACGCAGTAGTTCCGTGGCATCGGGCACCCCGGCCAGCACGTCGTGGCCGGCGTCGATCAGGATGCGCTCGATTCCTGCCCGCAGCAGAGCCGAATCCTCGGCGATCACAATGCGCATGGCAGTACCGCCGTCACGGTCGTCGTTCCGGTTTCGGGGCTCGAGACCGCGAAGGTGCCCCGCGCCGCACGCACCCGTTCACCGAGTCCGCGTAGGCCCGTCGTGTCATCGCCGGTGGTCTGGGCCCCGCCGATACCGTCGTCGAACACCGAGATGTGCAACTGGTCGGTGGGCTCGTGGTAGCGCACCGAGACCACGGCGTGGGTGGCTCTGGCGTGCTTCGCGATGTTGGTCAACGACTCGGCGACGACGAAGTACGCGCAGGACTCGATCTCATCGGAAAAGCGTTTCGGCAGTTGCAGTTCCAGCGTCACCGGCACTCCCGCGGTTTCGGTGCGCTGCACCACTGCGGACAGGGCGGCGTCGAGCCCGCGGTCGGCCAGGATCGTCGGGGCGATGCCGCGCACCACATTTCGCAGTTCGAGGAGTGCGGCCTTGGCGTCGTCGTGTGCTTCAGCGATGAGCTTGCGGGCCTCGGGCAGATCGGAGTCGAGCTTGGTCTGGGCGAGCCCGATCGTCATCGCGAGCGACACGAGCCGGGGCTGCACGCTGTCATGCAGGTCGCGTTCGATGCGGTGCCGTTCGGTGGACGCTGACGACACCGCGCCGCGGCGGGCCTGGTGCAGCGCGCTGACCTCGTGCTGCAGCGCCGCCGTCGGCGACGCAGGCAGCAGCCAGCGGTCGATGACGGCGTCCACGCGGGGGCCGAAGACCAGGATGGCTCCGGCGGCGGCCAGCGCGATGACGGCCAGCAGCCAGGACAGCGGCGGGGAGATGAAGCTCAGACCGGCGGCCGCGTCACTGTTGTGGATCGCCGCGGCTGCGGCGGGACCGATCAGGGCGAAGGCCAGCAGGGCGAACGCCAACCCGACCGCGAAGATATCGAAGACCATGCGCAGGTAGCTGTGCCCCAACACTTTCCAGAACCGGCCACTGCTGACGTCCAACCACAGCTGATGTGCCCAGCCCTGAAAACCGGTGTAAGGGGTCACCTTTCGGTACGGTACGGCGATGCCGAAACCGAAGATCGCTTCGCTGCGTACCCGCTCCACCCGGTCGGTGGCGCGGACTGCGTAGACGAACACCACGCCGCCGAAGACCGTGCCGATCACCGAGGGAATCGAGCTGACGGCGAGGATGAGAAGGGACAGCGGTATCCAGAACCAGATCATGCCGGCCAAGCCGCCGACGATCATCGACGACGTGGGGACGACACCGAGGTCTGATGCGCGCTGCACCGGTGGTGCAGTTGTCGGATATGTCGGCTCGGCCGACGCGGGGCCTGTAGCGGTTGCGACCATGCCTCCAACTTAGGCACCGGCGCAGCTCGGAGACACGGCGTTTTCCCGCGACTGTTGTGGGGGTTTACCCCCGCCCGATTGGCCAACCCGGACCTCGCGCTGGACGCGCGTGCCAGAATCGGCGGTGTGCAGATCGGGATGACGATGCCAGTTATGGAGTCCAACCTCGACGCGGCCACGCTCACCGCGTGGGCGCGCGTGATCGACGGCGGGCCTTTCTCGTCACTGTGCTGGGGTGAGCGCATCGCCTTCGACAACCCGGATTCACTCACCCTGCTCGGTGCGCTGGCGGCCTGGACGGACCGGGTCCGACTGGTCACCACGGTGATCGTCCCGCAACTACATGATCCGGTGATGCTGGCGAAAGCGCTCGCCACCGGTGACCTGCTCAGCGGTGGACGGCTCACCGTCGGGATCGGCGTCGGAGGTCGTCACGAGGATTACCACGCCGTCGGCGCCGACCCCAAGACCCAGACCATGCGCGGCATGGCAGAACGCGTCGCCCTGATGAAGCGGGTTTGGGCGGGGGAGAAGCTCACCGAATCGGTTCTGCCCGTTGGCCCGCAGCCGGTACAACCCGGTGGCCCGAAGCTGCTGGTGGGCACAATTGGGCCGAAAACCATACGCAGCGCGGCGAATTGGGCCGACGGGATGGCGGGCACCACGCTGGACCTCAGCGTGGACCGCGAGAGCGAGCTGTTCGATGTCGCCCGCGCCGCGTGGGCCGAGGCGGGAAAACCCAAGCCGCACCTGGCCACCTCGTTCTGGTTTGCCCTCGGCAAGGGTGATGAGCCGCGCAACCAGGTGCACCGTCACCTGCGTCGGTACATGAACTGGATTCCCGAGGAGTACGTCGACGCGATGGCGCCCACGACGGGCTGGGCCGGCACCGAGGACGAATTGCTCGACGTGCTGCAGAAATTCGATGACATCGGTGCCGACGAGGTACATCTCATTCCCACCAGTTCGGATATCGACCAGCTGCGGCGGGTGGCCGACGTGGTTAAGGACTTCACCGGAGGGGCATCGCTATGAGCCGTGCGACCGACGTGATGGCCGGCCTGCCCGAGGTGCGGGTGTGGCAGGAGGACCTCTATCGGGACCTGCATCAGCATCCGGAGTTGTCGCACCAGGAACATCGCACCGCAAAGCTGGTGTCGGACAAGCTGACCGCCCTCGGCTATCAGGTGACCGAGGGTGTCGGTGGCACCGGTGTGGTCGGCATTCTGTGCAACGGTGACGGCGCTTCGGTGTTGATGCGCGCCGACATGGACGCGCTGCCGGTCGCCGAGGCCACCGGGCTGTCCTATGCCAGCACGGTCCGGGCCACCGATGCCGCCGGCAAGGATGTGCCCGTCATGCACGCATGCGGACACGACACCCATGTCACCTGTCTGCTCGGTGCAGCCGCGCTACTGGCCGACGGGCGAGAGCACTGGCAGGGCACGGCGATTGCGTTGTTCCAGCCGGCCGAAGAGGTCGGTGGCGGTGCCGCGGGCATGGTCGCCGACGGGCTGGCGGACATCGTCGGCAAGGTCGACGTGGCACTGGGCCAGCACGTCGGCCCGGCGCCGGCCGGACTCGTCGGCACCCGCAGTGGTCCGGTTCTCGCCGCCGCCGACAGCATCCGGGTGACGGTGTACGGGCGCGGCGGTCACGGGTCCATGCCGCATGCCTGCATCGACCCGGTGGTGCTGGCGGCCATGATCGTGGTCCGGCTGCAGACCATCGTGTCCCGCGAAGTCGCGCCGAATGAGACCGTCGTGCTCACCGTCGGCAGCATCAATTCGGGCGCCAAGAGCAACATCATCGGTGACCGCGCGGTGCTCGAATTGAACCTGCGCACCTACGACCAAGCGATCCGCACCGCGGTCATCGCCGCGATCAAGCGCATCGTCGTCGCCGAATGCCAGGCGTCGGATTCCCCGAAAGAGCCGGAATTCGAGTTCTACGACCAGTTTCCGGTGACCGACAACGACGAGGCTGTCACCACCCGTGCACATGATGCATTCGTCGAGCACTTCGGCGAGCGGGTGCTGACCATCCCACCGGTATCCGGAAGTGAGGATTTCAGCGACATCCCACGGGCGCTCGGTGTGCCGTACACCTACTGGATGTTCGGCGGCATCGACGCCGCCGAGTTCACCCGCGCGGCCGAGGCCGGCCGAATCAACCAGGACATCCCGGTGAACCACTCGCCGACGTTCGGCCCGGTGATTCAGCCGACGCTGGACACCGGCACCGAGGCGCTCGTGGTGGCTGCGTTGTCCTGGTTGTAACCCTTTGGGCGGTAGGCGATCTCGAAGAGACACGCCGCCAGCTGCGGGTAGTCGATCGCGGGGTAGCTGTTGCCGAACAGGACCGGCCACAGTGTCTTGTGAAAGACGACGTCCAAAATGAATGTCAGGATCGACACCGGCACCGCGATCACCAAGAAGCATCCCCACCCGAATTGCTTGCCCATTACGTCCTTCCGATCTTGAAATTCAGATCGTTCCTATCCCGCATGGGCACGCAGCGGCTGCCGGCATTCCAGCAGCCGGACGGTGACTAACCGGATGATCTGCGCGAAGTGCGTTTGACCAGCGGTTCGAAGAGGTAATCTCCGCGTGGAGACTGCCTGGTGGCACGAAGGGGAGTAACGGTGAAGATCAAACTTGTAGCCCCGGTCGGCATCGCCGCGATTGCGTTCAGCCTGGCCGGCGTGACGGCCGGCCACGCCTGGGCGGCGAACAACATCAAGCCGTTCGGTCAGCAGGAGGCGCTGAACGAAATCGGCTACACGGTCAAGGGCCTCCACCCGAGTTCAGACCCCGTGCCGCACAACGGCCAGCTGTACTCGGCGACAGTGAAAGTCGAAGGGCTCGGCGGCTGGGCCAACCCCATCACCGCGTTCTTCAACGCCCGTGCCGAGAGCGGGGCGAACTACCGCGTCATCGGTGGCGGCGTGCCGTCGGCACCGCCGGGCGGGACGATGACCGGCAAGCTCTACTTCGACGTCGTGGGCGACGTGCCGAACAGCGTCGTCTACAACGACGGCATGCAGGACCTGATGGTCTGGGTTCCCGGCGCGCCGGTGGGCGGCACCCCCAGCGAGGCTGTGGACAACGAAGAGGGCCCGGTCGGAACCAGCGAGATCATCAGCGCACCACCTGCCGAGAGCGCACAGCCCGCCACGGGAACCCCAACCGGCGGCAATCTGTTCACCCCTGAAGTCATCGCGCCGTCTCCCTTCGATCTGACCGAAGCGGACGTGGCGTCACCGGGGTACAACTCCGGTGGCGGTGGCCGTCGCTGATACCTACGAACAGAAGTCGCACGAGTCCTGACGAACGTTCGGCGGGTTGTCGCTGTCGCCCTTGACGAAGTACCACGTGTGGCAGACGTTAATGTCCCGCTGCCGCAGGTCGCCGACGTAGCGGCTGCCACGGCTGCGATGCGTCGGTACATGATCCGGTCCCTCGTGCCTGTTGGCGAGGACAGCCTGCGACGGAGGTCTTGGGGGAATCTTGGCATGAGTCTGTTGCACCACCGCACTCGGTCATCGTCCATGAACGTCGAAACGGCATGGCTTGATTGGCGGCTGCCATGTATAGGATTCGGCACTCGATGTCGAAGGTGGTCCGCTACGTCTGCGGACGAAACGATCAATTGCCACAGTCGGCACGAAGGGTGAACGAACTGGTCTCAATTCAACTTCCAAGCATTCGACGTGGCGTGTCGAAGTCTGTGTCTTGCAACCATTCCTCGCCGGCCAGCGCACAGTGTCCGGTCAGCGCTTATCGACCAGATACCGCCTGTGTAGCGCGCACGTGTCCCGCGCCAGCGCCTCGATCACGCCGGGATCGTGGCTGACGACGACCACGGTGGCGCCGGCGTCCGCGATCTCGCCGAGCATCGTCAGCACCGAGGAGGTCGCGATGGGGTCGAGCATCGCCGTCGGCTCGTCGCAGAGCACGATCCGCGCCCGCTGCGCGAGCACGCGCCCGAGGCAGGCACGCTGCAGCTGCCCGTCGCTGACCTGTCCCGGATACCGTTCCAGCAGAGCCGGTTCGAGCCCGACCCGGCCGACGTACTCGTGCGCGTCCGTCTGTCGTCCGAGGACGGCGAGCGGCTCGGCGATGATCCGGCGCAACGTCCAGTACGGGTTGCACACCAGCCGCGGATGCTGAGCGAGGAGTGCAATGGAACCCTTCGGCGCGCTGGCCTCCCCGTCGTACGTCACCGCGCCGGTGGCCGGGATCTGCAGTCCGGCCATTACGCGCAACAGCGTAGTCTTACCGCTGCCCGAAGGCCCGGTGACGCCGGTGATAGATCCGGAGGGCGCGGTCAGGTCGACCCTGTCGAGGACGTTGGTCCCACCTAAGGCGACCGTGACACCGCGGACCTCGACCCGAGTCACGCGCGCACCCCGCCGAGCAGTGCCTGCACGTAGTCGTCGCCGCTGTCCATCGCTTCGGAGAGCGGCGCTTGCAGCAGGATCGTTCCGCGTCGCATGACAGCGATGCGGTCGCACCGTTGCGCCCGCCACAGCGACGGTAGGTCGTGGGTGATCACCAACACGCCTGCGCCGTCGTCGGCGGCGGCGCCGAGGAGGTCCCAGACGAGGGCCGCGTTGTCGGGATCGAGCGAGGATGTCGGTTCGTCGGCCAGAAGCAGTCCCGGCCTGCCGGCCATCGCGGCGGCGATCGCGACGCGTTGGGCCATCCCTCCGGACAGTTCGTGCGGATAGCGTGCGGTGACGTCCGGCGGTAGCGCGACGGACGCGCACAACTCGGCGGGGTTGCGATCGGCGCCGAGGCGGGCGCAGACCTCGGCCAGTTGCGAGCCGACAGTGCGCACGGGTGTGAACGACGTCGCCGCCGACTGAGGCACCACGCCGATATGGCGTCCGCGGAGACCACGCCAGCCGCGCTCGTCATCGCTGCGCAATTCGGCGTCATCGATGAGAACGCGCCCGTGGACGTGCGCTCCCGGCGGGATGAGGTTCGACAAAGCCGCGGCCACCAGCGATTTACCGCAGCCGGACTCGCCGACGAGGGCGGTGACGCGGCCTGCGGGCACGTCGAGGTGAACATCGTCGAGCACGCGTACCGTGCCCGAGTTCCGGCCCCGACGCAGGTCAATGTCGACCGTCAGGCCTTCCAGGCGAGCGGCGCTCACCACACACGGCCTGTCGGTGGACGGTGTCGGTTCCTGACGGCGGTGCCCGCGGCCGCGACCGTGAGAGCGGTGATGACGAGGGTGACCGCGGGGACGGCGAGTGTCCACCAGGCACCGGTCAGGATGTCGCCGCGAGCCTCGCTGAGCAGCGTTCCCAGACTCGCACGATCGGGTGACAGGCCGACGCCGAGGAACGACAGAGTCGATTCGTGCCACACGGCGTGGGGCAGCAGCACCACCATCGCTGTCATGGCCTGCCCGGTCACCGCCGGGATGAGGTGGTGGTGCGCCACGAACCACCGCGACGCACCGGCCAGGCGAGCAGTCTCGATCCAACCCGCGTCGGCGACGGCGAGGAGTTCGGCGCGCACAACGCGGGCCACTGCAGGCCAGTGCGTCAAGGCGATCGAGGCGATGATCGCCAACGGTGCGCCGCGCCACATCGCGGCGATGACGATGCCGACCACCAGGTGTGGCAGCGCGTTGAATCCGTCCACCACGCGCATGACCACGGCGTCGACCCAGCCGCCCGCCAATGCCGCGGCGAGACCGATCGCGAGCCCGAGAACGGTGGCGACGAGGGCGCAGATTACGGCGATCAGCAGTGACACTCGCAGGCCCTCAGCGGTGCGAACCAGGAGGTCGTACCCCGAATGATCGGTCCCGGCAGGGTGTTCGGTGCTCGGCGGTTGCAGTGCGGCGGCGAAGTCGGCGACCTGTTCGCCCGCCAGCAGCGGAATGATCAGCGCCGTGATGGCGACGAGTCCGAGCGCCAACCACGGCCAGTTCTCCCGCCGACGTACCCGGCGCAGCGTCTGCGTGCTCATGCCGACATGCCGATCCGGGGATCGATGGCGACGGCGGCTGCGTCCGACAGCGCCGACCCGGCCAACACCGCGGCCGCCGCCCCGACGGTGAGCGCCGCGAGCAGCGGGAAGTCAAGGGCGGCTGCGGATTCCACGAGAACGCCCGCCATCCCCGGCCAGCCGAAGACCGTCTCGACGATCGCGGCGCCTGCGATCAACTCCGGCAGGCGGGTGCCCAGCAACGCCAGCGTCGGCAGCACCGAGACCGGCGCGATGTGTCCGCGCAGCAGTGCCCAGCCGTACAAACCGCGCGACCTCGCGCCGCGCACGGCATCCGAGTCGACCCACTCGAGGACGGCTGCGCGGGTGGTCAGCAGGAGCCACGGAATCATCGACACGGTCAGCGCGATCCACGGCAGAATCCCGTGTCGCACAACGCCAGCGACGGTGTAGTCGGCGCCCGGCGCGGCGGCGCCCGACGCGGGTAGCCAGTGTAGGCCGACAGCCACGACCATCACCAGAGCCAGCGAGACCACGAACGGCGGTACCGCGGCGAACATCACAGAGAATCCGGTGCAGAGCCTTTCGAGCACACCCCCGCGGCGCATCCCCGCCACGCACCCCAGTGCGACCGCGAGCACCGCCGCGGTCACCAGCGCCGCTCCGGACAGCGCCAGTGTGAAGGGCATGCGCTCGGTGAGCACCGTCGTCACCGGTTGCGACTGTGTCGATGAGAAACCGAGGTCACCGTGCAGTGCGCCACCGATCCACTGCCACCACGCCCGATGCCACGGTTGGTCGGTGTCGTAAGCCGCGCGCATCGCGTCGCGCTGCGACTGGGTGGCGAACTGATAACCACTCCCGAGGTACGCCGCGAGCGGGTCGAACGGCGACAACGAGGCGACGGCGAACAGACCGGCGGAGGTCACCACGGTGAGCGGTGCGGCGATCACCGTGCGAACGGCGAGCAGACGCGCCGCCGCGCGCAGGGGTCGACGAAGCTCTGAGGGCCGGATGGTCTCGGCGGCAGGCGGACTCGGGGTGGGGGTCAGCGTCTCGAGGTGGCTCACGCGGGGCGCCGACTCCACGCGGCCAGATTCCACCACGGGCCCCAGCCGACACCGTGTGAGTGCGGTTCCAGAATCGGTGCCGTCTGCTGCCAGCCGCTGTCACGGTAGCCGTAGGCATGGTCGAGGAAGACCAGGAACACGTGCGACGGTTCTTCCGCATACGTGGTCTGGATCTTCCGGTACAGCGCGTCTTTGCCCGGCCCGGACGGGGATTGGCTTGCTCGTTCCAGCATCTCGTCCAAGCCGGCCGCGGTGAAGTTCCCCGGATTCGAGTACGGTGACGAGTCGGGTACCCGCGTGTGCAGCGCATCGTACACCTGCAGATCGATGCTGTACGGGGTCGAGCCGCCCCCGAGCACCACGGCGGAGTCGCCGAAACGGGTGTCGATCTCGTCCCAGCTGGTGCCGCGTGGTCGCACGTCGATACCGAGCGGTTTCATCGCCGCGGCGTACGCGACGGCGAGGTCCCTGCGCAACGTGTCCTGGGCGTTGTACAGCAGCGCGAAAGACGCCGGAGCGCTGCCTTTCTCACGAACACCGTCGCGCCCGACCCGCCAACCGGCGTCGTCGAGGGCGCGCTGTGCGCGGGCGGGGTCGAACCCGAACTCCGCGTCGGGGTTGTAGGCGGCGCCGTAGACGGCGGCGACCGGCGTGCTGGCGACCCGGCCGTACCCGGCGAGAACGTCGCGGACGAGGGCCTCGCGGTCCACGCCGATGTTCAGGGCGCGACGAACCGCGACATCGGCCGTGAACGGGTTGCCCGCGGGCAGGGCGATGCCGCGCCAGTCCGCGGATTCGACGCCAACCGTCTGAATCCCGTCGCGCTTGATGGAATCGATCAGTCGGGGAGGAAGATTCGTGCCGTCGGCGGATCCCGCGACCATGGCCTGCGCGCGCGCGTTGTCGTCGGGTGTGTACGTCAACACGACGCGGCCGACCTGAGCCCGCTCGCCCCAGTAGTCGTCACGCGCGACCATCACGGCCTGGTCCGGGCGCAGACTCTCGAGACGGTAGGGGCCAGTCCCGACGGGGTCGGTGTTGACCGCCCAGTCGGCAGCCGGCTTCGCTTCGATGCGCTCCGAGGGCAGAATCCCGATCAGCAGATAGGGTTTCGGGTCCGCAGGGGTGTTCAATTCGACGATCACGGCGTCGGTTCCGTCCGCGGTAACTCTGATGACCGGCGCGATGGACGTCGAGATCTCTGAGGCCACGGCAGGATTGCGGACGGCCTCGTAGGTCGCGACGACGTCCGAGGAGTCCAGGGCGCTGCCGTCGGAGAAGACGACGCCGGAACGCAGTGGGACGCGCCAGCGGTTGGCTCCGGCGGGCTCGGGATCCCGATCGGCCAAAGCGGGAGTGAGGTCGGGTAACGCCCTGTCCGTGGTGGCGGTCGGGCGATACAGGCCGTCGTACAGCGGTGACACCCCGGTTTCGGCGTACCCGTTGACGGGGTTGTAGCCGCCGAGTTCATGGCCGTCGGCGAGAACGAGTTGGTCGTTCGCACCCGCGTTCTCGGACGTGGCAGAGCATCCCGTGACAATCAGCACGCTGATCGCGACGCCGACGGCGCCGACGCAGCGGCCCGATTTAGTTCCCACCTGCTCATTTGAACACATGAGGGTCGTTGGGCATTCGCCTCCGCGACGAGGCGCGCGCTGTCCAATGGATGAACGACGCCGGCGAGATCGGCGAGCCCCGCGGACACCGGCTTCCCGCACTGAACTCTCGAGCGCGGCGTTCTGGCCGTCGAGGTTCTCGACGAACTCGACGATCGCCGCCTCGGATACCAGTCGCCGCCTGCCGACCTTCACACTGCGCAACTGACGGCTCGCGATCAGTCCGAATGCGGTCGAGCGGCCGAACGCGCAGACGTTCCATGACCTCTTCGACGGTGTGCAGTTGCGCACGCGCTAGGGCCTCGGCGCGCTACGCGCAGGAGCGGTTGGCAGTCGGTGCGGAGCACCGCGATTCGGGAACGTCGCCGTCAACACGACCGGTGAGCCGTACACCCCCGACGCCCTGACGCGGAAGTGGCGCTCCATCTGCGAGGTCGCGAAGGTGCCGCCGATCCGGCTGCACGACGCCCGACATTCCTGCGGAACGGCGATGCATCCGCGCGGGGTCCCGGTGGCCGTCATCGCGCAGTGGCTGGGCCACGCCAATCCGTCGATCATGGCGAGTCTGTATGTGCACAGCCAGGACGATTCGCTGAAGGCCACCGAGATGAGTTTTGGATGAGTTGTGGCACTCTCGTGACACTGAGGCCGTTTTTGGACCTTTTCGGGTGAACAAAATAGCCATAGCGCCTATTAGATAGGGTGCCCCCGGCAGGATTCGAACCTGCGGCCTTCTGCTCCGGAGGCAGACGCTCTATCCCCTGAGCTACGGGGGCGCTTGATGCTGGCGAGCCAGCGGCGCCGTTGGGCGATCACAGACTAGCGCATCGGCGGCCCGCCTCCCGAATCGGTGCCAGGTGCCTACCGACCAGCGGACGACCGATGACAAGCGTGAGCAGCTCAGCCCATAGGATGGACCCCCGTGACCCCCGCCGATCTGGCTGAACTGCTAAAGAACACCGCCGCCGCGGTCCTGGTCGAACACGGCCTGGACATTGCCGCGCTGCCCGAAACAGTGGTCATCGAGCGTCCGCGTAACCCCGAGCACGGCGACTACGCCACGAACCTGGCGCTGCAGCTGGGTAAGAAGGTCGGCGTGAACCCGCGTGACCTGGGTGAATGGCTGGCCGAGGCGCTGATCAACGCCGACGGCATCGCCGACGCGAGCATTGCTGGTCCGGGCTTCGTGAACCTGCGTATCGAGGCGTCCGCACAGAGCGTCGTCGTCCTCAACGTCCTGGGCGGCGGCGCCAGCTACGGCACGTCCGAGGAGCTCAAGGGCCGCCGCATCAACCTGGAGTTCGTCTCGGCGAACCCGACGGGCCCCATCCACATCGGCGGCACCCGCTGGGCGGCCGTCGGCGACGCGCTGGGCCGGCTGCTGGCCACCCAGGACGCCACCGTCACGCGTGAGTACTACTTCAACGACCACGGCGGGCAGATCGACCGCTTCGCCCGCTCCCTGGTCGCGGCCGCCAAGGGCGAGCCGGCGCCGGAGGACGGCTACGGCGGCGACTACATCAAAGACATCGCCGCCGACGTCGTGGCCAAACGCCCCGACGCGCTGAGCCTGCCGGCCGACGACTGCCAGGAAGTCTTCCGTGAGGTCGGCGTGGATCTGATGTTCGGTCAGATCAAACAGTCGCTGCACGACTTCGGCACCGACTTCGACGTCTACACCCACGAAGACTCGATGCACACCTCGGGCCGGGTGCAGCAGGCCATCGACAAGCTGCGCGACAACGGCTCGATCTACGAGCAGGACGGCGCAATCTGGTTGCGCACCACCGACTTCGGTGACGACAAGGACCGCGTCGTCATCAAGAGTGACGGCAACCCGGCGTACGTCGCCGGCGATATCGCGTACTACCTGGACAAGCGCCAGCGCGGGTTCGACCTGTGCATCTACATGCTCGGTGCCGACCACCACGGCTACATCGGCCGCCTGAAGGCCGTCGCCGCCGCGCTGGGGGAGGACCCCGCCACCGTCGAGGTGCTGATCGGCCAGATGGTCAACCTGGTCAGGGACGGCCAGCCGATGCGCATGAGCAAGCGCGCCGGCACCGTGATCACGCTGGAAGACCTGGTCGACGCCATCGGCGTGGACGCGGCCCGCTACGTGCTGATCCGGTCGTCGGTGAACAGCCCCATCGACATCGATCTGGGGCTGTGGGCCAGCGCGTCCAACGAAAACCCGGTCTACTACGTGCAATACGCGCACGCCCGGCTGTCGGCCCTGGCGCGCAACGCTGCCGACCTCGGCCTCCAGTCGGACCTCGGGCACCTCGATCTGCTCAGCCACGATCGCGAAGCCACGCTGATGCGCACCATCGGCGAGTTCCCACGCGTGCTCAAAACCGCTGCGGCCCTTCGGGAACCGCACCGCGTGTGCCGGTACCTGGAAGACCTGGCCGGTGACTACCACCGGTTCTACGACTCCTGCCGGGTCCTCCCGATGGGCGACGAAGAGCACAACGACCTGCACCGGGCGCGGCTCGCGCTGTGCGCGGCGACCCGCCAGGTCATCGCCAACGGTCTGCACATCCTCGGCGTCAGCGCTCCGGAGCGGATGTGAGCGGGCAGTCGACCGGCGCCGCGGTGCCGGAGAAGCCGCGGACGCCCGACGAGGTCAACCTGTTGGCGCCGAATGTCTGGCCGCGCAACCTCGTGCGCAACCCGGACGGTCAGGTCAGCGTTGCCGGTGTGACGGTCGGTGCCCTGGCCGAGCAGTTCGGCACCCCGCTGTTCGTCATCGACGAGGACGACTTCCGGTCGCGTTGCCGCGAGATCGCCGACGCGTTCGGTGGCGGCGAGCACGTGCACTACGCCGGGAAGGCGTTCCTGTGCGCCGAGATTGCCCGTTGGGTCGCGCAGGAGGGCCTGTGTCTCGACGTCGCCACCGGCGGCGAGCTGGCCGTGGCGCTGCACGCCGAGTTCCCGGCCGAGCGAATCACGGTGCACGGCAACAACAAATCGGTCCCTGAACTGACTGCGGCGGTCAAGGCCGGCGTCGGGCACATCGTGCTGGACTCCGAGATCGAGATCGAGCGCCTGGAGGCCATCGCCGGCGCGGCAGGTGTCGTGCAGGACGTCCTGGTCCGCGTGACCCCCGGCGTCGAGGCGCACACCCACGAGTTCATCTCCACCGCCCACGAGGATCAGAAGTTCGGTCTCTCGCTGGCCAGCGGCGCGGCGATGGACGCGGTGCGCAAGGTCTTCGCCACCGACAACCTGCGCCTGGTCGGCCTGCACTGCCACGTCGGCTCGCAGATCTTCGACGTGGCCGGGTTCGAGATCGCCGCACACCGCGTTATCGGCCTGCTGCGCGACGTCGTCGCCGAATTCGGTGTCGAGAAGACCGCGCAGATGTCCGTCATGGATCTCGGTGGGGGACTGGGCATCTCGTACCTGCCCAGCGACGACCCGCCACCAATGAAGGAACTGGCCGACAAGCTCAAGGCCATCGTGAAGGCCGAGTCCGAAGCTGTCGGGCTGCCCACGCCGAAGCTGGTCGTGGAGCCCGGCCGCGCGATCGCCGGCCCCGGCACCATCACGCTCTACGAGGTCGGCACCGTGAAAGACGTTGCCGTGTCGGCCGACAAGTACCGGCGCTACGTCAGCGTCGACGGCGGCATGAGCGACAACATCCGGCCGTCGCTGTACGACGCCCAGTACGACGCCAGACTGGTGTCGCGCGCCAGCGACGCGCCCGCGACGCTGGCCCGGATCGTCGGAAAGCATTGCGAGACCGGCGACATCATCGTCCGCGACACCTGGGTGTCCAGTGATGTCGGTCCTGGCGACCTGATCGCAGTCGCCGCCACCGGCGCCTACTGCTATTCGATGTCCAGCCGGTACAACCTGCTGACCCGTCCCGCCGTCGTCGCGGTGCGCGGCGGCGACGCACGCCTGATCTTGCGCCGGGAGACCGTCGAAGACCTGTTGAGCCTGGAGGTGAGTGGTCAATGAGTGAAAAGCCAATCGGCGTAGCAGTTCTCGGACTCGGGAACGTCGGGACCGAGGTGGTCCGGATCATCAACGACAGCGCCGACGACCTGGCCGCTCGCATCGGTGCGCCTCTCGAGTTGCGCGGCGTCGGTGTGCGCAAGGTCGCCAAGGGCCGAGGCGTGCCTGTCGACATGCTCACCGATGACATCGAGGCGCTGGTTTCGCGCGACGACGTCGACATCGTCATCGAGTTGATGGGTCCCGTCGAGCCTGCCCGCAAGGCCATCATGGCCGCGCTGGAACAGGGCAAGTCGGTGGTCACCGCCAACAAGGCACTGATGGCGCAGTCCACCGGTGAGCTCGCCCAGGCGGCCGAAAAGGCCCGCGTGGACCTGTATTTCGAGGCGGCCGTGGCCGGCGCGATCCCGGTGATCCGCCCGCTGACCCAGTCGCTCGCAGGTGACGTCGTGCTGCGGGTCGCCGGCATCGTCAACGGCACGACCAACTACATCCTGTCGGCGATGAGCGAGACCGGCGCCGACTACGCCGACGCGCTCGCCGAAGCCGGTGTACTGGGCTATGCCGAGGCCGACCCGACTGCTGACGTGGAGGGCTACGACGCCGCCGCCAAGGCCGCCATCCTGGCGTCCATCGCGTTCCACACCCGGGTCACCGCCGACGACGTCTACCGCGAAGGTATGACGAAGGTGAGCGCCGCCGACTTCGAGTCCGCCAAGGCGCTGGGCTGCACCATCAAGCTGCTCGCGATCTGTGAGCGTCTCACCACCGGTAAAGGCAAGCAACGGGTTTCGGCTCGCGTCTACCCGGCGCTCGTGCCGCTGGACCACCCGCTCGCCTCGGTCAACGGTGCGTTCAACGCGGTCTTCGTCGAGGCCGAGGCCGCCGGCGAGCTGATGTTCTACGGCCGCGGTGCCGGTGGCGCACCGACCGCGTCGGCCGTAATGGGTGACGTCGTCATGGCCGCGCGCAACCGCGTGCAGGGTGGCCGCGGTCCGCGGGAATCCAAGTACGCCAAGCTGCCGATCGCCTCGATCGGCGCCATCGAAACCCGCTACTACGTCAGCATGAACGTGGCGGACAAGCCCGGGGTGTTGTCGTCTGTCGCAGCCGAATTCGGCAAGCGCGAGGTCAGCATCGCCGAGGTTCGCCAGGAAGGCATGGAAGACGAGTCCGGCCAGCGCAGCGGCGCTCGCATCGTCGTCGTCACCCACCGCGCGACTGACGAAGCGCTGTCGGAAACCGTTGCGGCCCTTGCTGATCACGAGGCAGTGCAGAGCATCAACAGTGTGCTGCGCATGGAAGGAACGAGTAAATGAGCGTGCACAAGCCGTGGCCCGGCCTGATCGAGGCCTACCGCGACCGTCTGCCCGGCACGGAAAACTGGAGCCCCGTCACCCTGCTGGAGGGCGGCACCCCGCTGATCCACGCCAAGCGGCTGAGTGAACTGACCGGCTGCACGGTGCATTTGAAGGTCGAGGGGCTCAACCCGACCGGTTCGTTCAAGGACCGTGGCATGACCATGGCGGTCAGCGACGCCGTGGCCCGCGGCCAGAAGGCCGTGCTGTGCGCGTCCACCGGCAACACCTCGGCCTCGGCGGCCGCCTACGCCGCACGTGCCGGTATCACCTGCGCGGTGCTCATCCCGCAGGGCAAGATCGCCATGGGCAAGCTGGCGCAGGCAGTCATGCACGGCGCCAAGATCATTCAGGTCGACGGCAACTTCGACGACTGTCTGGAGCTGGCGCGCAAGCTGACGGCCGAGTACCCGACAATCGCCCTGGTCAACTCCGTCAACCCGGTCCGCATCGAGGGGCAGAAGACGGCGGCCTTCGAGATCGTCGACGCGCTCGGCATCGCTCCTGACGTGCACTCGCTGCCCGTCGGTAATGCCGGCAACATTACCGCCTACTGGCGCGGTTACCGCGAATACCACCGTGACGGCGTCTCCGACCGGCTGCCCCGCATGCTCGGTACGCAGGCCGCGGGCGCGGCGCCGCTGGTGCTCGGCGAGCCCGTCAAGAACCCGGAGACCATCGCGACCGCGATTCGAATCGGTTCTCCGGCTTCGTGGGACGGTGCCGTGGCAGCCAAAGAGCAGTCGGACGGCCGCTTCCTCGCCGCCACCGACGAAGAGATCCTCGCCGCGTACCACCTGGTCGCCAAGGCCGAAGGCGTGTTCGTCGAGCCGGCGTCGGCCGCCAGTATCGCCGGTCTGCTCAAGTCCATCGAGGACGGCTGGGTCAAACCCGGCTCGACCGTGGTCTGCACCGTCACCGGCAACGGCCTCAAGGACCCCGACACCGCCCTCAAGGGCATGCCCGAGGTCAAGGCCATCCCGGTCGATCCGACCGCCGTGGTCGAACAGCTCGGACTGGTCTGACGCCAGTGACCGTGAACCTGCCCGCCGGCCTGCTCGCCACCGCCGTCGTACCCGCCTCGAGCGCCAATCTCGGCCCCGGCTTCGACAGCCTGGGTCTGGCACTGAGCCTGTACGACGAAATTCAGGCTGAGACAACCGATTCCGGCCTCGTCATCGAGGTGACGGGGGAGGGGGCCGGGCAGGTTCCGGACGACGAGTCCCATCTGGTGGTGCGGGCGATCCGGCGCGGCCTGGCCGCCGGCGGAGTCTCGGTTCCCGGTCTGAACATCAGGTGCCGCAACGTCATTCCGCATTCGCGTGGCCTCGGTTCGTCGGCCGCCGCGGTGGTTGGCGGGTTGGCGGTCGCCAATGGCCTTATCGCACAATCGGGTTCGCAGCCGCTGACGCTCGAACAGCTGGTCCAGCTGTCGTCGGACTTCGAAGGCCATCCGGACAACGCCTCGGCCGCGGTGCTGGGCGGTGCCGTGGTGTCCTGGACCGAGCCGGGCCCGGCCTACGCGGCCGTCCCGCTGACGCTGCATCCCGACATCCATCTGTTCCCGGCGATCCCGCAGGTGCGCTCGTCGACCGCGGAGACCCGCGCCGTGCTGCCGGACGTTATCGCTCACAAGGATGCGACCTTCAACGTGAGTCGCGTCGCCCTGCTGGTGGTGGCGCTCACGCAGCGTCCGGATTTGCTGATGGCGGCCACCGAGGACGTGATGCATCAACCGCAGCGCGCAGCGGCGATGCCGGCCTCGGCGGAATATCTGGCGATGCTCCGGCGTTCTGGAGTGGCAGCGGTGCTTTCCGGTGCTGGACCTGCGGTTATCGCATTCAGTACCGAGCCCGAACTGCCGGCCGAAGTCCTCGAATTCGGCGCGGCCAACGGTTTCGCCGTCGAAAAGATGGCGGTGGGCCAAGGGGTTCGCTGGACCGTCGGTGCCGGCGTCTAACGGAAAGTACACGCCGGAGTGGCGTTTCTTGCTTCATTGTCGGATGAGAGATATTCTCGCACCGTCCAGCAATCGCAGGCTCTAGTACCTGCGCCTACGGTAGGACAACCACTCTTCTCTTAGATGTTCAACTCGTGGACTGATGGTTCGCCGCACGGCGGCAAATCCTGGTGCTTGGCTGTTGCACTGCCTCAGCTGACCCCGGGCATTTGACGAATGCGGTTCGGGGAAGCCGTCCGACTGCGAACAAAACCCTCGCCTGATCAGCTGCGCGAGGGCACAGAAAGGAAATCCGTGACTGATACGGACCTCTTCACCGCCGACGGCAACACTGATGCCCCGGCAACTGAAGCGCCGGCGGCCGGACGCTCCGGATCGCTGACGAGCCTTCTGCTCCCCGACCTGCGTGCGCTCGCCGCCCAGGCCGGAGTAAAGGGCACCTCCGGCATGCGCAAGAGCGAATTGATCGCCGCCATCCGCGAACACCGCGGCGAGGCCAACGGCGCCAAGACCGAAGCCAAGGCCCCCAAGGCCGAAGCAAAGACCGAGACCAAGGCCGCCGAGGCCGTGAACGGCAACGACGCTCCCAACGAGGCCAAAGAAGCCCCGGCCGCGAGCAACGTCGATGCTGCCGCCGGTGACGCCCCTGCCGCTGAGCAGGCCCCGCGCCGCGAGCGCCGCGGCTCGTCGCGCCGAGCTGGTGCGCCCGTCGACGGTGAAGCCGGCGATGCCGGTGACAAGCCCGCCGAAAAGGCCGAAAAGGCCGAGGATGCGGACAACGCCGACGCCCCGCGCGCGGAGCGCAACCGCGAGCGGAACGCCGACAACAGCAACCAGGGCGGCAACAAGTCCGAAGGTAACCAGGGCGGCAATCGCGACCAGGGCGGCAACCGTGACCAGGGCAACCGCGACCGCGATCGTGGCGGCGACAACCAGGGCGGCAACCGCAACCAGGGCGGCAACGACAACTCCAACAACAATGACGACGACGACAGCCGTGGCGGCCGTCGTGGCCGTCGGTTCCGCGACCGCGACCGTCGTCGGCGTGGGGAACGCGGCGACAACCAGGGCGGGAACGCCGAGACCGAAGTCCGCGAGGACGACGTCCTGCAGCCCGTCGCCGGCATCCTCGACGTGCTGGACAACTACGCGTTCGTCCGCACCTCGGGCTACCTGGCGGGTTCAAACGACGTCTACGTCTCGATGAACATGGTCCGCAAGAACGGCCTGCGCCGCGGCGACGCCGTGACCGGCGCCGTGCGGGTCCCGCGCGAGGGCGAGAACACCGGCGGCGGTAACAACCCGCGCCAGAAGTTCAACCCGCTGGTGCGTCTGGACAGCGTCAACGGTGGTCCGGTCGAAGCGGCACGCAACCGCCCCGACTTCACCAAGCTGACCCCGCTGTACCCCAACCAGCGGCTGCGCCTGGAGACCACGCCCGATCGGCTGACCACGCGTGTGATCGACCTGATCATGCCGATCGGTAAGGGCCAGCGTGCGCTGATCGTGTCCCCGCCGAAGGCCGGTAAGACGACGATCATGCAGGACATCGCCAACGCGATCACCCAGAACAACCCGGAATGCCACCTGATGGTGGTGCTCGTCGACGAGCGTCCGGAAGAGGTCACCGACATGACGCGCTCGGTGAAGGGTGAGGTCATCGCCTCGACCTTCGACCGGCCGCCGTCAGACCACACCCAGGCTGCCGAGCTGGCGATCGAGCGCGCCAAGCGCCTGGTCGAGCAGGGCAAGGACGTCGTGGTGCTGCTGGACTCGATCACCCGTCTGGGCCGTGCGTACAACAACGCGTCGCCGGCGTCGGGCCGCATCCTGTCCGGTGGTGTCGACTCCACCGCGCTGTACCCGCCGAAGCGCTTCCTCGGTGCTGCGCGCAACATCGAGAACGGCGGCTCGCTGACCATCATCGCGACCGCGATGGTCGAGACCGGCTCCACCGGTGACACCGTGATCTTCGAAGAGTTCAAGGGCACGGGTAACGCCGAACTCAAGCTCGACCGCAAGATCGCCGAGCGCCGGGTGTTCCCGGCCGTCGACGTCAACCCGTCGGGCACTCGTAAGGACGAGCTGCTGCTCGGCCCGGACGAGTTCGCGGTCGTGCACAAGCTCCGCCGCGTGCTGTCGGGTCTGGACCCGCACCAGGCCATCGACCTGCTGATGAGCCAGCTGCGCAAGACCAAGACCAACTACGAATTCCTGGTCCAGGTTTCCAAGACCGCGCCGGGCGTGGACAACGACTGATCGTCGCCGTTCTTGAAGCTGAAGGCCGCAACTCTGCCCGAGTTGCGGCCTTCAGTGCATTCTGACGAGGGGGCGACCGTTACGGCTGGGCCTTCAGCCCCGGCATCACGTAGCGACGCACGTGCGCGAGCAGTTCGTCGGCATTGTTGGCGTCGAGCCGCTGTCCGGGCATCGTGGCCAGCGACAGGATGACGCGCGCGACCCACTCGGCGGCGTCGTCGATGTCGGTGTCGGGATGGATCTCGCCGTTGTCGCGGGCGGCGACGAGGTAGCGGGACCAGAAATCGGCGAGGTCGGGCACCAGGCCCTGTACGCCGGCACCCGCGCAGGCGGCGAACTCGTCGGGCTCCTCGACGCGCAGCTTCATCAGCAGCGCTCCGGGGTCGTCATATGCGGTGCGGCCGTGCTGGATTCCGGTCACCATCTGGTTGTCCAGACCGTCGATCGATGCCAGCATGGCGTGCGCGTCGGTCCAGTAGGCGTTGTTCAGTCGGACGATCGCCGCGCCGAGCAGCGTCACCTTGTCCGGGAAATGCCGGTAGAGCCAGCCGCGGGATACGCCGGCTGCCTCGGCGACCTCGGATACCGTGGTGGCGCGAATTCCCTTGGCGCGCATGCACTCTTCAGCGGCGTCGATCAGTCGATCGCGCACGCTTCTCGGGGAATCAGGGCTTGCCACCGGAGGTCTCCTCACATGTCAACCGGGCGAACGACGATTCTGCCAGGGCGCTGACGCTATTGCGCTACCCCTCGGCAATGGTAGACACTTTCAAGAATCTGTTCACTATGGGTAGTTGTCGTGACGAACCCACCGCACCGGGAGCCTAAATGGCGGAAACCCTTCAGCAGCTGCTTCGCGAACGCGCCGACCAGGAGACCGTCGCCGTCAAGTACGGCGAGACGACCTGGACCTGGCGAGAGTACGTCGCTGTCGCTCAGGCGCAGGCCGCCGCCCTCGTGGGTCAGGCCGACCCGCTTCGGCCGCTGCACGTGGGCACCCTGCTCGGCAACACCCCCGAGATGCTGACGGCACTGGCTGCCGCGGCGTTGGGCGGCTACGTGCTGTGCGGCATCAACAACACCCGTCGCGGTGAGGGGCTGGCCCGCGACATCGCCCGCGTCGAATGCCAGATCGTCCTGGTCGACGAGAAGCACCGCGACCTGCTCGACGGCCTCAGCCTGCCCGGTGTGACGGTCATCGACGTCACCGCGACCGAGTGGCCGCAGCGCGACCTGACCCCGTATCGCGAAGTCGGGCCCGACGACACCTTCATGATGATCTTCACCTCGGGCACCAGCGGTGAGCCGAAAGCCGTCGAGGTGGCCCACTCGATCGTGCTGTTCTCCGCGGCCGCCCTGGTGCAGCGCTACGAACTGACAGAACAGGACACCTGCTACCTGGCGATGCCGCTGTTCCACTCCAACGGCGTCTACGCCGGCTGGGGCGTCGCACTCGGTTCCGGAGCGGCGATGGCGCCGGCGCAGTTCTCCGCATCGGGGTTCCTCCCGGACATCCGCCGCTACGGCGCGACCTACATGAATTACGTCGGCAAGCCGCTGGCCTACATCCTGGCCACCGCCGAACAGCCCGACGACCACGACAATCCGCTGCGCGTGGCCTTCGGCAACGAAGCCGCCGACCGTGACATCGACGAGTTCAGCCGCCGGTTCGGCTGCAGCGTGTGGGACGGCTTCGGCTCGACTGAGCTCGCGATCATCATCACCCGCTCCGAGGGCACCCCGGCCGGCAGCGTCGGCAAGGGTTTCCCGGGCGTCGCCATCTACGACCCGGAGACCGTCCAAGAGTGCCCGCTCGCAGTATTCGATGAGACCGGCGCCCTGATCAATGCCGAGGCGGCCACCGGCGAGCTGGTGAACACCAACGGCAGCGGCATGTTCCGCGGTTACCACAACGATCAGGGCGCGACCGATGACCGGCTGCGGCACGGCATGTACTGGTCGGGCGACCTGGCGTACCGCGACGCCGACGGCTGGATCTACCTCGCCGGCCGTACCGCCGATTGGATGCGGGTGGACGGAGAGAACATCACCGCGGCGCCCATCGAGCGAATCCTGTTGCGGCACCCCGCGATCAGCCGGGTCGCCGTCTACCCGGTGCCCGACGAGTTCGTCGGCGACCAGGTGATGGCCGCCATGGTGCTGCGTGACGGCCAGACCCTCGACCCGAAGTCGTTCGCGGAGTTCCTGGCGGCGCAGCCGGACCTGTCCCCGAAGTCCTGGGCGCGGTACGTCTGGCTCGCCGACGACCTGCCCAGCACAGCGACCAACAAGATTCTCAAGCGGGAACTGGTTGCGTTGGGTACGGATCCGGCCGGCCGGATGGTCTGGAAGCGCGACGGTACCGAGTACGCGCCGCAGCCCGAAAACTGATTTCGGACATCGTGTCCCCGTAACGGGTCCCCGTTCGTCTCAGTGTTGTTGGACGATCACCCCAGAAGGAGACCACGATGAAATACGCAACGCTGATCTACATCAAGCCGGGCAGCCACGACACCGACATCACCGAGGAAGAACACGCGGCCCTGAGTGCTGAGTACGCGGCGCTTCGTCAGGAACCGCAGTGTGTCGGTGGCGGCCACCTGCAGCCGGTCGAAACCGCGACGACGGTGCGGGCCGACCTGATCACCGACGGCCCCTTCGCCGACACCAAGGAGGTATTCGCCGGCTACTTCGTCATCGAGGCCGACAATCTCGACGAAGCCCTCAAATTCGCCCAGCGGATCCCGGCCGTGCGACTCGGTGGCGGCGTCGAGGTACGGCCGCTTTTCGAGGTCCCGGGCGAGGAATAGCGCGAGCGAAGCGACGGGAAGGCGCGACGCACTGATCACCGATGTTTTCCAGCGTGAGTGGGGCCGGGTGCTGGCCGCGCTCATCGGCATCCTCGGCGACTTCGAACTCGCCGAGGACGCCGCGCAGGAGGCTTTCGTCCGGGCCGCCGAGCGCTGGCCCCGCGACGGCGTCCCCGCCGCGCCGGTGGCCTGGCTGGTCCGCACCGGTCGCAATGCGGCGATCGACCGGCTGCGCCGCGAGCAGACGCTACGCGCCAAAACCCGTCTGCTCGAAGCAGATCAACAGGGTGAGCACATGGACGACGTCGACCTCGACGACAGCACCATCGGCGACGAGCGCCTGCAGCTGATCTTCATGTGCTGCCATCCCGCGCTGGCGCGTGAGGCTCAGGTGGCGCTCACGCTGCGGGCCCTCGGCGGCCTGACGACTGCCGAGATCGGTCGCGCTTTCCTGGTGTCCGAGGACACCATGAAGCGTCGTCTCTCGCGCGCCAAGACCAAGATCAAGGCGACGAACATCCCGTTCGCCCTGCCCGCCGACCGGCTGTTGCCCGACCGGGTGGCGGCGGTGCTCGCGGTGATCTACCTGATCTTCAACCAGGGCTTCACCGAGCGCGACGACCTCGCCGCCGAAGCGATCCGACTCGGGCGCCTGCTCGCCGACCTGCTGGTCGACGAGCCCGAGGCCTACGGGCTGCTGGCATTGATGCTGCTGCACGATTCGCGGCGCGCGGCCCGGGTGGTCGACGGCCGGGTGGTGCCACTGGCCGAGCAGGACCGGACGTTGTATGACCAGGCCAAGGTCGACGCCGGACAGGCCGCCCTCGACCGCGCGCTGGCCCTGCGGCTGGCAGCCGGTCCGTACGTCCTGCAGGCCGCCATCGCCGCACTGCAGGCCGAGGACGAGATCGACTGGGACGAGGTAGTGGCCCTGTACGAACGGCTCGAAGAGCTGACCGGATCGCCGGTCGTCGCGCTCAACCGTGCGGTGGCCGTCGCCGAGGCCGGCGACCCCGCGCGGGCGCTGGCGCTCATCGACGCTCTTGACCTGGGCGATTACCGCTATCTGCCGTCGACTCGAGCGGAATTGCTGCGCCGTTTGGGCCGGACCGGCGAGGCGCGGGACGCGTTCGAGCGCGCCCTGACACTGGCCACGACAGAGCCGGAACGACTATTCCTGGCGCGCCGGCTGGCCGGGCTGCGCCGGGACAGCACCCAGGAATAGTCACCGGCTCGGCGGCGTTTAGGACCTTGGCGGCTGACCTGGCATAATCGACCGCCGAACCCCCTCGGTTCCGGTTCACGTCCGAATAATCGGGCGACCCGGCGCCATCGATCGCAGAGGACCATGAAATGAAATCGGGTATTCACCCCGCATACGTCGAGACCACCGTGGTCTGCGGTTGCGGCAACAGCTTCCAGACTCGTAGCACCAAGGAAAGCGGCCACATCGTGGTCGAGGTGTGCTCGCAGTGCCACCCGTTCTACACGGGCAAGCAGAAGCTTCTCGACACCGGCGGCCGCGTGGCCCGCTTCGAGAAGCGGTACGGCAAGCGCACCGCCGGCTCGAAGGCCGCGTCCGAGAGCTAGCTTCGTCAACGGCGCCCGATCTGTCGCATTCGCGTCAGGTCCGGGCGCCGTTTTCGTATGCAGAACCCGGTAGCCCCGAACACACGCAGGAGTCCTCAAGTGGCAGAGACAGATACCGCGCCCCGCATCGAGGCGCTGCTGGCCGAGCACGCCGACCTCGAGCGGCAGCTGGGGGACCCGAACCTGCACGCCGACGCCGGCGCGGCCCGCAAGGTCGGTCGCCGATTCGCGCAGGTGTCGCCGATCGTCGTGACCTACCGCAAGCTCGAGGCCGCCCAGGGCGACCTCGAAGCCGCCCGCGAGCTGGCCGCCGAGGACGCCGCGTTCGCTGCCGAGGTGCCCGAGCTGGAGGCCCGCGTCGCCGAGCTCGACGCCAAACTGACCGATCTGCTGGCCCCGCGTGATCCGCACGACGCCGACGACGTCGTGCTCGAGGTGAAATCCGGTGAAGGCGGCGAGGAGTCGGCGCTGTTCGCGTCGGACCTCGCGCGCATGTACATCCGGTACGCCGAACGCCACGGCTGGACCGTCACCGTGCTCGACGAGACCTGGTCGGACCTCGGCGGCTACAAGGACGCCACCATCACCATCGCCAGCAAGGGCGATTCCGCCGACGGCGTGTGGTCGCGCATGAAGTTCGAGGGCGGCGTGCACCGTGTGCAGCGCGTGCCCGTCACCGAATCGCAGGGCCGCGTGCACACGTCGGCCGCCGGCGTTCTCGTCTACCCGGAGCCCGAGGACGTCGAGCAGGTACAGATCGACGAGTCGGACCTGCGCATCGACGTCTATCGCTCGTCCGGCAAGGGCGGCCAGGGCGTCAACACCACCGACTCGGCGGTCCGTATCACGCACCTGCCCACCGGCATCGTCGTCACCTGCCAGAACGAGCGCTCGCAGCTGCAGAACAAGGCCCGCGCCATGGTCGTGCTCGCCGCACGCCTGCAGGCACTCGCCGAAGAACAGGCCTCGGCCGACGCCTCCGCGGACCGCGCCAGCCAGATCCGCACCGTCGACCGCAGCGAGCGCATCCGGACGTACAACTTCCCGGAGAACCGGATCGCCGACCACCGCATCAACTTCAAGGCCCACAACCTCGACCAGGTGCTCGACGGCGACATGGACGCGCTGCTCGACGCCCTTGCGGCCGCCGACAAGCAGGCCCGGCTCGCGCAAGAGTGATCCGCCAGGCCATCTCTGAGGCGACCACGCAGCTGGCCGCCGCAGGTATCGATTCCGCCCGGGTGGACGCCGAATACCTCGCCGCCCACGCCGCCGGGGTGGACCGCGCGCGGGTGATGTTCTCCGAGCCCGACCCGGCGTTCTATCCGCGCTTCCGCGAGCTGGTGGCGCGCCGCGCGCAGCGAATTCCCTTGCAGCACTTGATCGGAACCGCGGCATTCGGGCCGGTGGAAGTGCAGGTCGGTCCGGGGGTGTTCATTCCCCGCCCCGAGACCGAGGCGCTGCTGGAGTGGGCCATGAACCAGCCCTTGCCGCCGAGCCCGCTGATCGTGGATCTGTGCACCGGATCGGGCGCTCTGGCCCTCGCCCTCGCGCACACGTGGCCGCAGGCGCAGGTCGTCGCCGTCGAGAAATCCCCGGAGGCCCTCGTCTACGCCCGCCGCAACTGCGCCGGCAGCAGAGTCGAGCTGCTCGAGGCAGACGTCACCGTTCCCAGCCTGCTGGCAGACAGGGACGGCACAGTGGACCTGCTGGTGTCCAACCCGCCGTACATCCCCGACGGCGCCGACCTCGAGCCCGAAGTCATCGACCACGACCCGGCCAGTGCCCTGTTCGGTGGGCCCGACGGCATGTCCGTCATCGTGCCGATCATCGCGCTGGCGGCCCGGTTGCTGCGTCCCGGTGGCAAGTTGGGCATCGAACACGACGACACCACAGCCGATCAGGTGGTGGCCGCGCTGGACCGCGACGGTACCTTCGGTGACATCACCGCGCGGCGCGATCTGACCGGGCGGCCCCGGTTCGTCACCGCGACCCGACGGTAAAACGGGCCATGGCAACCGACGAAACGCTTGCGTGAGGAGTCATAGATGGAGACGTTCGACTGCGGTGATGCGGCCAAGCGCACCACCGGGATCGCCTCGGCTATCAGTGCGCTCAAAGGCGGCCGCCTGGTCGTGCTGCCCACCGACACCGTCTACGGACTGGGTGCCGACGCCTTCAACAGCGAGGCCGTCGCGGCGCTGCTGGCCGCGAAGGGGAGGGGCCGCAACATGCCGGTCCCGGTTCTGGTCGGTTCGTGGCGCACCATCGACGGACTCGTCTACGCCGTGCCACCCGCTGCCCGGGACCTCATCGAGGCGTTCTGGCCGGGCGCGTTGAGCCTGGTCGTGCGGCAGGCCCCGTCGCTGTCGTGGGATCTCGGCGACACCAACGGCAGCGTCATGCTCCGCATGCCACTGCACCCGGTGGCGATCGAGCTGCTGCGTGAGGTCGGCCCCATGGCCGTGTCCAGCGCCAACATCTCCGGGCAGCCGCCCGCGGTCAACGCCGACGAGGCGCGGGCGCAGCTGGGCGACAAGGTCGAGGTATACCTGGATTCCGGACCGGCGACCAAGCAGGCCGCGTCGACGATCGTGGACCTCACCGGCGGGGCACCGCGGGTGCTGCGTGAAGGGCCGATCTCCGTCGTGCAGATCGCCGAAGTACTCGGTGTCGAAGCGGAGTCCCTGACCGGCGAGGTGTCGTGACCGTAGTCGCCGACGCCGGCCGGCTGCTCGCTCAGATCGACCGAGGCACCGGGGTACCGCTCCGGGAGCTGGTGCTGGTCGGTCTCACCGCGGCGATCATCACCTACTTCGCCACGGGCTGGGTGCGGGCGCTGGCCTTCCGATTCGGCGCGGTCGCCTACCCGCGCGAACGCGACGTCCACGTCCAGCCGGTTCCGCGGATGGGTGGGCTCGCCATGTACATCGGCGTCGCCGCCGCTGTGCTGCTGGCGTCCCAATTGCCCGCGCTGACGCGAGGTTTCGTCTATTCGTCCGGCATGCCGGCGGTCGTGGTGGCGGGCGGCCTGATCATGCTCATCGGCCTGATCGACGACCGCTGGGGCCTGGATGCCCTGACCAAGTTCGCCGGCCAGATCACCGCGGCCAGCGTCCTGGTCACCATGGGTGTCGCGTGGAGTGTGCTGTACATCCCGATCGGCGGCGTCGGCACCATCGTGCTGGACCAGGCGTCGTCCATCCTGCTGACGCTGGCGCTGACGGTGTCGATCGTCAACGCGATGAACTTCGTCGACGGCCTCGACGGCCTGGCCGCCGGACTGGGGCTCATCACCGCGTCGGCCATCTGCATCTTCTCGGTCGGGCTGCTGCGCGACCACGGCGGTGACGTGCTGTTCTACC
>Ga0070667_100000596_pt1 | contig 35305 bp, 35 predicted proteins | sample KBSS33metaG_FD_64659 | JGI IMG/M metagenome (GOLD analysis project Ga0070667, IMG submission 64659) | Switchgrass rhizosphere microbial communities from Kellogg Biological Station, Michigan, USA - KBS S3-3 metaG | ecosystem: Host-associated > Plants > Roots > Rhizosphere > Soil ...
CCGGGCTCTCTGACGAAGGGGAGGGGTTCGATGGATGCATCGAAGACCACGCCCTAGACTTGCCGGGCCATCACGACAAGTCTTTCAACTGGCGTCAGCCGCTGGGCGCGGCTAGATATCCCCGATGAATTTTGCCCGCTCGGTCTGGAAAGTCCTCGTCGCGATCAAGGATGGCCTTGTCCTCCTGTTCCTCCTGCTGTTCTTCTGGGTGCTCTATGCGGCGCTGGCCATGCGTCCCACGCCCGGCCAGGTGCGCGATGGCGCGCTGACCATCACGCTCGATGGCAGCGTGGTGGAAGAACGCAGCGCGTTGCGGCCCGCACAATTGCTGCTTTCGGGTGAAGCACCGGAAAAGCAGTTCCAGGCCCGTGACGTGGCGCGCGCGATCGAAGCTGCCGCCGACGACACGCGGATCAAGGCCGTGGTGCTCGATCTGGAGCAATTCACCGGCGGCGGCCAGGTCCACATGGCGCGAATCGGCGCGGCGATGGACAAGGTGCGTGCTGCGCACAAGCCGGTGCTCGTGCGTGCGCTTCTCTATACCGATGATGGCGTGCAGCTGGCCGCCCATGCCAGCGAGGCCTGGGTCGATCCGATCGGCGGCGCGGTGGTTGTCGGGCCGGGTGGATCGCAGCTGTATTACAAAGGCTTGATGGACCGCTTCAAGGTCAAGGCGCACATCTTCAAGGTGGGCACCTACAAGTCTGCCGTCGAACCCTATGACCGTGCCGATGCTTCGCCCCAAGCGAAGGAAAACCTGTCGGCCATCTACGGTGCGTTGTGGTCGACGTGGAAGGCCGATGTGAAGAAAGCCCGCCCCAAGGCAGACATCGACCTCGTCACGCGCGATCCCGCGCAATGGCTGGCACAAAGCGGCGGAGACATGGCCCAGGCCGCAGTGAAGGCCGGGCTGGTGGACAAGATCGGCGACAAGGCCGCCTTCGGCCACCGCGTGGGCGATCTCGTCGGCCACGATCCGGCTGCCGGGGAAGGGGGCTACAAGGGCACGACCCTGGCACGCTACCTGGCCGACAAGCCTTTGCCGACAGGTGGCAAGGCGATTGCCGTGGTCACCATTGCCGGGACGATCGTCGATGGTGAGGCTGGTCCGGGCACGGCCGGCGGCACGCGCATTGCCAACCTGATCGACCAGGCCGTGGCCAGCGGCAATTACGCGGCGCTGGTGGTGCGGGTGGATTCGCCCGGTGGTTCGGTGACGGCGGCAGAGCGGATCCGCGCTGCCATTGTCCGTGCGCGAGCCAAGGGGATGCCGGTGGCCGTATCGATGGCCAATCTCGCGGCAAGTGGTGGCTATTGGGTGTCAACGCCCGGCCAGCGCGTCTTTGCCGAGCCGGCGACGATCACTGGCTCGATCGGCGTTTTCGCAGTGATCCCCAGTTTCGAGGATACGCTGTCGAGCTATGGCATAACGGCCGATGGCGTGCGCACCACGCCGCTTTCGGGCCAGCCTGATATCGTCGGCGGCTTGAGCCCGGAATTTTCCGCGCTGTCTCAAGCCTCGGTCGAAGGCTATTACGCCCGCTTCCTGGGCCTGGTGGCCAAGGCGCGCAACAAGACGCCGCAAGACGTCGACAAGATCGCGCAAGGGCGGGTGTGGGACGGCGGCACCGCGCGCCAGATCGGCCTGGTCGACCAGTTCGGCGAACTGGACGATGCCGTGGCCTGGGCCGCCAAGGCTGCCAAGGCAGAAACGTGGCACGCCGAATATCTGGGGGCCAATCCCGGCGGCTGGCAGGGATTGCTGGCGGATTGGATGAATGACGACAGCAGCGCCGACTCGCGCGCAGGCGGCGATGTCACCGGCTTGCTGGCGCGGCGCCAACAGGCATTGGGCGCGCGGGTCGTGACCGATCTGGCGCGGCTGCAAAGCACTGCGGGTGCGCAAGTGCTATGTCTGGAATGTGGCGATCTTGGGCCGGCTGCGTTGCCGCCGGCCCAAGATCTGGTGGCCCGCGCATCCTGGTTGGCAATGCTCGGGAAGGTATTCTAAAGCCTGATTAATCAGTCAGGTGGCGGTATTTCTTGCGGTGCAATCGGATCGATCCGATCCGGCGTCACCGGCGGGGTCTCGGGCGGTTCGCTCTGCGGATGTTCGGGCGGGGTGATGGCAGGGGGCACATCGGGCGGCGATTGCGGGTCGATCCGGTCTGGCGGCGGTGTGCTGGCCATGGCTTCGTGCTCCTTGCTGGGCGGCCCGTGGCGGGCTGCCATAGCTTTCCAACCGCCGGGCCGGGGGCCTTGTTCCTCGCAGTGCCTGCGCCGGGCTTGTACTTTGTCACGCGCTGCGATAGGGGCACCGCTCGCTTTTTGCCGGATGCGGGCGTGGCGGAACTGGTAGACGCGCTGGATTTAGGTTCCAGTATCGCAAGATGTGGGGGTTCGAGTCCCTTCGCCCGCACCAGGGATCATCCCCCTTCCGGCTATGCACGGATTTTTCAGGCGCCGTGGTGCGGCGTCAGTCAAGAAAGTTGGATCAGGATGCAGATCGTCGAAACCAGCAACGAGGGCCTGAAGCGCGCCTATGCCGTGACCATCCCCGCGGCTGATATTGCCGCGCGCGTGGAAGGTGAAATCCAGAAGATCGCCCCGCAGGTGCGCATGCCTGGGTTCCGTCCGGGCAAGGTTCCGGCCAATCTCGTCAAGAAGATGCACGGCCCGGCGCTGCACCAGGAAGCCCTGCAGACCACGATCCGCGAAGCCATGGACAAGCTGGTGGCCGACCACCAGCTGCGCCCGGCGATGCAGCCGGACGTTTCGCTGGGCGAAGGTTATGAAGAAGGCAAGGACGCCACGCTGACCGTCAGCCTCGAAGTGCTGCCCAAGGTCGAAGTGCCCACGCTCGATGGCCTCAAGCTCGACAAGCTGGTCGTGCCCGTGACCGAAGATCAGGTGGACGAAGCGGTGAACCGCATCGCTGCTGGCCAGAAGAAGTTCTCGGACGCCGAAGAAGGCGCACAAGCCAAGGACGGCGACCAGCTGATCATCGACTTCCTCGGCAAGCTTGACGGCGAACCGTTCGAAGGCGGTGCGGCTGAAGACCAGGCACTGGAAATCGGCGCCGGTCGCTTCATCCCCGGTTTCGAGGAACAGCTCGTCGGCGCCAAGGCTGGCGACGAGAAGGTCATCACCGTGACGTTCCCGGAAGACTATCCTGCCGCCAACCTGGCCGGCAAGGAAACCACCTTCGACATCACGGTCAAGGCGGTGAAGAACCCGGGCGAATTCGTGGCGGACGATGAATTCGCCAAGGCGCTGGGCCTGGAAAGCCTGGAACAGCTGCGCGGCCTGCTCAAGGGCCAGCTGGAACAGGAAACCGCCGGCCTGACCCGCACCCAGATGAAGCGCGCCCTGCTCGACCAGCTGGCTGCCGGCCACGATTTCGACGTGCCGCCCTCGATGGTGGAAGCCGAATTCGAGCAGATCTGGCAGCAGCTGACCCAGGAAGCCCAGGGCGAGGAAAACCCGGAAGAAGCGCTCAAGGAAATCGAAGCCGAAAAGGACGATTACCGCAAGATCGCCGAGCGCCGCGTGCGCCTTGGCCTGCTTCTGTCGGAAATCGGCCAGGCTAATGGCGTGGCGGTGACGTCGCAGGAAATGGAAATGCTGATCCGCCAGGCGGCCCAGCAATACCGCGAGCAGGATCGCCAGCGTTTCGTGGAATACGTGCGCTCCGAACCGCTTGCGGCCGCCCAGCTGCGCGCGCCGCTGTATGAAGACAAGGTTGTCGACTTCCTGTTCGACAAGGCCGAAGTGACCGAGCGCGAAGTGACGCGTGAGGAACTGCAGGCCGCGATCGAAGCCGACGAAGGCACCGATGCCGCCCCGGCCGATGCCAAGCCGGCGAAGAAGAAGGCCGCCAAGAAGGCGGAAGGCGAAGCCGAAACGGCCGGTGAGGCTGAAGAAGCCAAGCCCGCCAAGAAGGCTCCGGCCAAGAAGAAGGCCGCCGCCGAAGGCGAAGCCGAAGCGGCGGACGAAGGCGAAGCCAAGCCCGCCAAGAAGAAGGCTGCTGCCAAGAAGGCCCCCGTCGAAGGCGAAGAGGCCTGATCCAGCGCCTGCGGGCCTGATCGCATCAAGACATCAAGGGCGCTGCCGGCAACGGCGGCGCCCTTTGTCGTCATGGTGCTGATCCTTAGGCATCATGCGGATTGGCGCGTTCATTTGCGACATGAGAGAATCGGCGCGATCGGAACCCAGAGGGGGGATCTGCCGGTGCATACAGTGCGCAATCGCAAGGGTGCTCGTCCACGCCGTCCCACGTCGGCCAAGCTGCCGGTTCAGCCTGCCACCCAGGAAAAGGCTCCGGCAAAGACCGTCGGCAAATCCAATGCTTGCCAGGAAACCAGGCCGCCGTTCTTGCTGGCCCAGCCCCGAACGGCCGGATTTCCCGCAGACCTGATCCTGCCACCCCATCGTGGCGCGATCATCACCACGGCCGCCTGGCCAGCCGGCATGATACCGGCTCCCTTGCCGGCCGCGCCGCCCCTGCGCGCGCCATTCGTGCTTCCGCGAGTACCGGCTGGAAATCCGCAAGGTCAGCCGGGCCGCGAGGCGCCAGGCCGCGATTCGCGGCGGCAGGAACCTCCACGCAAGACGCCGCATCGCGACTTGCCCCCGCGCCCCGGCACGCGCACGGCGCGCAAGGCGGAACGGCGCGCAATGGCACAAGCTGAATGGGCGCGCCGCACCGGCATTGCCGACGATGCGGGGCAGGGTGCCGGCCAGCCGCTCGCTGGCGCGCCGGCTCATGCCGATCACATCATGGCGGCAGACGATCGCAGCCCGCTGCCCCGCCATCTGGCGCCTGCGGTCGCGCAGGCGGGACTGTTCGATACGGTAGCGGCGAGCCTGGGCGATGCCGGCCGGTTTCTGGCGCGCCTGCTCCCTGGCGCAAGGCGCGGAAGCGAACTGCGCGAGCGCGTGGCGCGGGCCGAAGCGCGGCTGCGGGCCATGGAGGCGCAACTCTCTGCGCTAGAGGCCCTGCGCGAGCGGGTAAAAGCGTGAAAAAGGCAGCAAAACCGGGCGGAATCTCATCTTCTATCCACGCATTCCCGCGCATTGTCGGTTAATGCCCTTGAACATCCTTTGCTGGCACGCGACATAGGCCATCGCAACCAGATGAGGATTCCCATGCTCGACGTGTTCGGCAGCAGCTCTGCCCAAGGAAAGTTCCATGCTGATCCGGTGACGGGCGCGCTTGTTCCGGTCGTTGTCGAGCAGACCAGCCGCGGTGAGCGCAGCTTCGATATCTTCAGCCGCCTGCTGCGCGAGCGCATCGTCTTCGTGACTGGCCAGGTGGAAGATCACATGGCCTCGCTGATCGTGGCCCAGCTCCTGTTCCTCGAGTCGGAAAACCCGTCGAAGGACATCTCGATGTACATCAACTCGCCCGGTGGCGTGGTGACGGCGGGCATGGCGATCCATGATACCATGCAGTACATCCGCCCGCGCGTGTCGACCGTGTGCATCGGCCAGGCCTGCTCGATGGGCAGCTTCCTGCTGGCGGCCGGCGAGCCGGGCATGCGCATTGCACTGCCCCACGCGCGCATCATGATCCACCAGCCTTCCGGCGGGGCGCAGGGCATGGCTTCGGATATCGAGATCCAGGCCCGCGAAATCCTGCGCATCAAGAAGCGGATGAACGACCTCTATGTGAAGTACACGGGCAAGAGCCTGGAAGAGGTCGAGCGCGCGATGGACCGTGACACTTTCCTCGAAGCCGATGAAGCGCAAGCCTTCGGGCTCGTCGACAAGGTTTTCGAATCGCGTCCACAATCTGAACAGGTTGGTGTCGAGAGCGGCACCGGAGGGGCTCCCTCGGCCTGATTTTACGTTCTGCCACCGCGCCTTAAGCTTTGCGAAAGGGGCGGTAAGGCAGATGACACCACCTCGTTTCGTGTCCGGTTGATTAATACCCTTGCGGTAGTAGGATAGCCGGGCCCGCCCCTCGTGGAGGGGCGCCTGGGATTGAAGAATGACAAAGCTTTCCGGATCGGACTCTAAAAGCACGCTCTACTGCAGCTTCTGCGGGAAGTCGCAGCATGAGGTGCGCAAGCTCATTGCGGGCCCGACGGTCTTCATCTGCGATGAGTGCGTCGAGCTGTGCAACGACATCATCCGGGAAGAGACCAAGCAGGGCATCGCCGGCAAGAAGGACGGCGGCGTACCCACGCCGCGCGACATCTTCGAAACGCTGAACGATTACGTGATCGGGCAGGACCGCGCCAAGCGCGTGCTGTCGGTGGCCGTGCACAACCACTACAAGCGCTTGAAGCACAGCGGCAAGGGCGGCGACATCGAGCTGTCGAAGTCCAACATCCTGCTCGTCGGCCCGACCGGCTCGGGCAAGACGCTGCTGGCGCAGACGCTTGCCAAGACGTTCGACGTGCCGTTCACCATGGCCGACGCCACGACGCTGACCGAAGCCGGTTACGTGGGCGAGGACGTGGAGAACATCATCCTCAAGCTGCTGCAGGCCAGCGACTACAACGTCGAAAAGGCGCAGCACGGCATCGTCTATATCGACGAGATCGACAAGATCAGCCGCAAGGCAGAGAACCCGTCGATCACCCGCGACGTTTCGGGCGAAGGCGTGCAGCAGGCGCTGCTCAAGCTGATGGAAGGCACCACCGCTTCGGTGCCGCCACAGGGCGGGCGCAAGCATCCGCAGCAGGAATTCCTGCAGGTGGACACGACCAACATCCTGTTCATCTGCGGCGGCGCCTTTGCCGGCCTGGAAAAGATCATTTCCGACCGCCTGCAGAAGCGCTCGATCGGGTTCGGTGCGCACGTGGCCGATCCCGACAAGCGCCGCGTGGGGGAACTGCTGCAGAAGGCAGAACCGGAAGACTTGCAGAAGTTCGGCCTGATCCCCGAATTTATCGGCCGTCTGCCAGTGATTGCCACGCTCAACGATCTCGATGTGGCGGCCTTGGTGCAGATCCTGCGCGAACCCAAGAACGCGCTGGTCAAGCAATATGCCAAGCTGTTCGAGCTTGAAGACGTGACGCTGACGTTCACCGATGAAGCGCTCGAAGCGATCGCCAAGAAGGCCATCGACCGCAAGACCGGCGCGCGTGGCCTGCGCTCCATCGTCGAAGGGCTGCTGCTCGACACCATGTTCGACCTGCCCACGCTCGATGGCGTGACCGAAGTGGTGGTGGACAAGGACGTGGTCGACGGGCGCAAGGAGCCGGTCCAGGTCCTCAAGGGCAAGGAACAGGCCGCCTGAGGCTTTCCACCCTGGCACCAAACAAAAACCCCCGCTGGAAACAGCGGGGGTTTTTGTTTGGTGCCAGGACGGGTCGAGAGGTGGGTTGGGGGGGGGCGACGCCATGTCGGCTCCATGCAGGAGCGAAACCCAAACCATTCCCTCCTGTTCGCCCGCGTTAGGGCTGAGCTTGTCGAAGCCCTTTGGCAGGCGCGCGTTGTGCGGGCGTCCGTCGACAGGCTCAGGGCGAACGGCGGGGTGTTGGCCTGGCTTATCAGCCCTCGATGCCCAGTTCGGTCAGCAGGAATGCAAACTCCTCGGCCGCTTCCTTCAGGCTCTCGAAGCGGCCAGACTTGCCGCCGTGGCCGGCGCCCATGTTGGTCTTGAAGATCAGCGGGTTGTCATCGGTCTTCAATTCGCGCAGGCGGGCGACCCATTTGGCCGGTTCCCAATAGGTCACGCGCGGATCGTTGAGCCCGGCGGTGACCATCAGCGGGGGATAGGCCTGGGGCTTGACCTGGTCATAGGGTGAATAGGAGCGGATCAAGTGGAAGGCGGCGGCATCCTCCAGCGGATTGCCCCACTCGGGCCATTCCCCCGGCGTTAGGGGAAGGCTTTCATCGAGCATGGTGGCGAGGACATCCACGAAGGGTACGTCGGCCACCACTGCGCCGAACAGATCGGGCGCCTGGTTGATCACCGCGCCCATCAGTTCTCCCCCGGCCGAGCCGCCCGACGCGGAAATCTTGCCGGCCGTGGTGAAGCCATGGTCGACAAGCCCCCGCGCCACGTCGATGAAATCGTTGAACGTGTTGGTCCGCGCTTCCAGCTTGCCGGCCTTATACCAACCCCGCCCGAGATCGTCCCCGCCGCGAATGTGGGCAATGGCATAGGCCATGCCGCGATCAAGCAGCGAGAGGCGCGTGGTGGAAAAGCCCGGTCCCACCGCAATGCCATAGGCGCCATAGCCATAGAGATGGAGCGGGCCAGCGACCGCGCGATCCTTGCGCCACACCACCGAGACCGGCACCAGCGTGCCATCGCGTGCCGGAATGTCGAGCCGCGCGGTGTCATAAAGGCTGGCGTCGTAGCCTGAGGGAATTTCCTGAACCTTGAGGCGTGTGAGCGTGCGGCCGGGCACGTCATAGTCATAGACCGACGAGGGACTGACCATCGATTCGTAGCCGACGCGCAGCGTCTGCGTGGCCCATTCCGGATTGTCGCCCAGGCTCGCTTCATAGCTCGCTTCGGGAAAGGCGATCGGCTCGATCCGCGCGGGATCGTCGTAATAGCGCACTTCGATGCGATCGAGCCCGCGCACGCGGCCTTCGATCACGTAGAAATCCTTGAACAGCTCGAACCCGGTGAGATAAAATTCGTCGGTCCCGCCGATCAGCGTGGTCCACTGCGCCGGATCGGCGAGCGGCGCGGTGGCCAGGCGGAAATTCTCGTGGGTATCGTTGGTGTGGACGAAGAGCGTGTCGTCGCGCAGGTCCACATCGTATTCCACGCCCTTTTCGCGCGGCCGCACCAGGATTGGCGCTGCGAGCGGATCGCTGGCCGGAATCAGGCGCACTTCGCTGGTTTCGTGGTCGCCGGTCGAAACGATCAGCCACTGCTCGTTGGCCGAAAGCGCTGCGCCGGCGCGAAAGCCTTCGTCATCCTCGTGATAGAGTTCCACGTCGGCATCGAGCGGTTGGCCCAGCCAATGCAGGCGCACGTTGTCCGTCCGCCAGTTCTCGTTGGCGAGGCTGTAGACCAGGCCGGTATCGCCCTTCACCCAGATCAGGCCTGAATTGGTGCCGGGAATCTCGTCGGGCAGCACTTCGCCGCTGGCGATCACCTTGATCCGCGCAGTGAAGCGTTCCGAGCCATTGTCGTCCACCGACCAGGCGAGCAGGCGGCCATCGTTCGAAACCGAGATGGCGCCGAGGCGAAAATAGTCGTGGCCCTGCGCCAAGGCCACTTCATCGATAATCAGCTGGTCGGCGCTGCCATCGTCGGGCGCTCCCACCGGGCGGCGCCACCACTTCTTGTACTCGGCGCCTTCCTCGAACTCGATCCAATAGAGCCAGTCCCCGTCCTTTTGTGGCACGGACTTGTCCGCTTCCTTGATGCGTCCGCGCATTTCGGCAAACAGCGTGTCGATCAGCGGCTGGCGCGGTGCCATATGGGCCTGGAACCATGCATTTTCCGCTTCGAGGTGAGCCAGGATTTCCGGGTCCTTGACCTCGGGATAGCCGGGGTCGCGCAACCATGCATAATCATCGGTCACGGTCACGCCGTGATGGGTGAAGCTCTGGGGCTTTTTGGCGGCAACGGGGGGCTTGGCGGAAATGGTCATCACCGCCATCTATGGTGCTGTTGCCCGGCCTGCAAGGCGCGCCTCTGGCGTCGGCTGGCCCGAGTGGTTACAACACGAACCAGTTACCTGCCATTTACGCCCAAGGACGCTGAGCCATGTTGATGCAAACCCACGAAGCCCGCCTCGAAGCGCTGCGCGCCGAACTGGGGCGGCGCGGCCTGGATGGCTTCGTCGTTCCCATATCGGACGAGCACATGAGCGAATATGTCGGCGGCTATGCGCAGCGGCTGGCCTGGCTCACCGGCTTCGGCGGCTCGGCCGGCACGGCGGTGGTGCTCAAGGACGCCGTGAACGGACCTGGGGCGGCGATCTTCACCGACGGGCGCTACACGATCCAGGTGCGCGAGCAGGTCGATGGGCGGCTCTATGAATACCAGTCCGTGCCGCAGACCAGCCCGGCCGCGTGGCTGGGCCGGAACGCCGCGCCCGGTGCCAAGATCGGCTATGATGCCTGGCTCCATGCCAAGCCCTGGGCCGATGGCGTGGCCAAGGCGCTGGCTGCCAAGGGCGCAACGCTGGTGGCGGTGGACAGCAATCCGATCGACGCGGTGTGGGAAGACCAGCCGGCACCCTCGCCAGCGCTCGCAGTTCCCCATGACGACGCGCACGCTGGGCAGAGCGTGGCCGAAAAGCGCGCTGAAATGGCCCAATGGCTCGCGGATCAGGGCGCTGACGCGGCGGTCGTCACCGCGCTCGATGGCGTGGCGTGGCTGCTCAACATGCGCGGCACCGATGTCGATCACACGCCCGTGGCGCTTTCCTTCGTGGTGGCCCACGCCGACGGCACGGTGGACCTGTTCATCGCGCCCGAGAAGGTGGATGCCGATCTGGTGGCGCACTTGGGCAATTCCGTGCGCGTGCAGGACCGCGCAACTTTCGTACCGGCACTGAAAGCGCTGGCCGGCAAGACCGTTGCGGTGGACCCGGAACGCGCCGTCGCCGCTGTGTTCCACGCGCTGGAAGGCGCCGGCGCGCGCGTGCTGGCACTGACCGACCCCACTGTGCTGCCCAAGGCACGCAAGAATCCGGTGGAACAGGCCGGCCACCGCGCCGCCCAGGCGCGCGATGGCGCAGCGGTGACGCGGTTCCTCCACTGGCTGTCGCAAGCGGCGCCGCAGGGCACCGAGACCGAGCTTTCGGCCGCCGCGCGCCTTTTGGCGGAGCGCGAGAAGACCGGGCTGCTCAAGGACCTGTCGTTCGGCACGATTTCGGCCGCCGGGCCGAATGCGGCGATCCCGCATTACCATGTCGATGAACAGTCCAACCGGCCGATTGCGCCTGGCAGCGTCTATCTGGTCGACTCGGGGGGGCAATATCTCGATGGCACGACCGACATCACGCGCACGGTGTGGATCGGGCCGGGCGAAGCTCCCGCGCAGGTCAAGGACCGCTTCACCCGCGTGCTCAAGGGCCATATCGCGATCGACCAGGCGGTGTTTCCGCAAGGGACGCCGGGCGGCGCGCTCGACAGCTTTGCGCGCCAGTTCCTGTGGGTAGCGGGCCTCGATTATGCGCACGGCACCGGGCACGGCGTCGGCAGCTTCCTGGCGGTGCACGAAGGCCCGCAGCGGATCGCCAAGGTGACCGGCGCCCAGGCCGGCACGGGGCAGGGACTGCTGCCCGGCATGATCCTTTCCAACGAGCCGGGCTACTACAAGGCCGGTGAATACGGCATCCGCATCGAGAACCTGGTGCTGGTGGAATCGCGCGACATCGCCGGGGCGGAAGGCGGCTTCTGCGGATTCGAGACGCTGACGTTCGTGCCTATCGACCGCGCGCTGGTCGATGTCTCGCTGCTCACGCCGGCAGAGCGGGCATGGTGGAACACCTATCACACACGCACCCATGCGCTGCTCGCTCCCTTGCTCGACGGAGCGGACCTTGCCTGGCTGGAGCAGGCTTGCGCGCCGATCTGACCTTGCAGACGGCGTCGTTCATGATACGTTCTCATTGTGTGGCGACTCGCCATGAGGAGAGCGGCGATGATCAACTATGTAACCTTGGGGACCAACGACCTGGAGCGCGGGGCGCCGTTCTACGATGCGCTGGCGGCGGAACTGGGCACCGGGCGGATGTTCGAATGGCCGGGCGCCATTGCCTGGGGCAATCCCGGCGGCGCGCCCGGGGTGGCGCTGATGAAGCCGTTCGATGGGCAGGCGGCGAGCGTTGGCAACGGTGTGATGGTGGCGCTGGAGGCCAAGGACCCGGCGCAGGTCGATCGTCTTCATGCCCTGGCGCTGGCCCATGGCGGCTCTTGCGAAGGCAAGCCGGGGCCGCGCGGCGACGGCGGCTTTTATGCTGCCTATTTTCGGGACGTCGATGGCAACAAGCTTGCCGCGGTGGTCATGGGCACGAGCTGAGCGCGACAGGGCGGCGTGCGGCGCGACAATTGGCGACAAAATACCCCGGTTGCCGACATAATCGCGCGACATCTTGTGCCTAGAACCATGGATATGGAAGCTGCGGTGCCAGCCACTTCGGTCCCGATGGCCGGAGAAGGTGTCCCTCCCCCTTAGTCCCCAGCCTTTTTCGGCAAGGCGGCGCCGCAGTTTCCTTCCCTTTTTCCCGTCCGGCGCCGCAATTCATGGCGATCGCCTGCCTTTTCGGAAGTTTGCCGACATGAAGAAAAGTGTCCTCGTATTGTCTGCGGCCCTGGTGGCCTCGCTTGGCGCCGGCGCGCTCTATGCAGCGTCTCCTGCGCCCCCGCCTCCCGCCCAGGCGCCCGCACCAATGGGCGATGGCAGCGTCACGTGGGACGCCTTCAAGGCGCAAGCCGATGCCGTGTGGGCGCGGATGGATGTCAACAAGGATGGCCGGATCGACCAGGCCGATCGCGATGCCCGCATGGGCCAGCGTTTCGATGCGATCGACACCAACCATGATGGCATGATCAGCCGCGCGGAGTTTCTGGCCCAGCACCGTGGCCCGAAGGGCGGGCGCGATCAGATGGCCGGCCCCGATGGTAGCACGCCACCGCCCGCGGTCGATCGCGGCGCCGGCATGGACCACATGCGTATGGGCCATGGCGGAATGGGCCATGGTGGAATGGGTCGGGGCGGAAAGGCCGTGTCTCTGATCTGGCCGGTTTTGCGCCAGGCAAAGCGTGACAATGGTGGCGTGCTGACGCGCGCTGCGTATGATGCAGCGGTCAAGTCTGCGTTCGACAAGGCCGATGGCAACCATGATGGCAAGCTTACCCGTGAAGAAATCCGCGCCGCGAGTGGCCAAGCGGGACGGCCGTGGGGCCGCCCAGGCATGCGCCACCGCGATGGCGAGCGTATGGGCGGGGCGCCTGTGCTTCAGGACAATGACGGCAACTGACCGACGGGCGACCCAGGCATGATCGAGAGCGCGGCGACCCGCATTCTTTTGGTCGATGACGAAGCCGCCTTGCGCGAAGTCCTGGCAGACTATCTGGTCCGCCAGGGCTTTGCCGTGGTCCAGGCCGGAAACGCGGTCGAAGCCCGCGCGCGGATCGCGGACGAACCGTTCGACCTGGTGCTGCTCGACATCATGATGCCCGGCGAGGATGGGCTATCGCTGTGCCGCCATCTGGCGGAAGGCCGGGCGCTGCCGGTCATTTTCATCACGGCGAAGGGCGAGTCCACCGATCGCATCGTCGGGCTGGAAATCGGTGCTGACGATTATGTGGTCAAGCCGTTCGACCCTCGTGAACTCGTCGCGCGCATTCGCTCGGTCCTGCGGCGCAGTGCGCGCACGCCGGCCGAAACGCCCGAGGCGCTGTCGTATGAATTCGAAGGCTGGACACTCGATCCGCTCAAGCGCCGCCTGACCGACCGGGAAGGGGCGATCGTGGCGATTTCCTCGGCCGAGTTCCGCCTGCTGATGGCGTTTCTGGACCACCCGCGCCAGGTGCTCGATCGCGACCGGTTGCTCGACATGGTCCAGGGCCGGGAAGCACATCTGTTCGATCGGGCCGTGGATAACCAGATCAGCCGCCTGCGCCGCAAGATCGAGGAAGACAGCCGCAATCCGCAACTGATCCAGACGGTCTGGGGCGGCGGCTACATGCTCGCCGCCGAAGTGCGCAAGGTGGCCGGACGCGACTGATGCGGCACTTGCCTGCCTGGATGCTCTCGCGCAGTCCGCGCAGTCTGCAGGGCCAGATGCTGCTGGCCATCGCGCTGGCACTGCTGGTCGCGCAGGGGCTTTCGGCCGGGCTGATCTGGCGCGAGCAGAACGAGCGGCGCGTGCAGTTGACTGTGAACGAAGCGGCGTTTCGCCTGCTGGGCCCATCGCAGCGCGAAAGCCACGGTCCTGACGGGCCCCGGCGCGGGCCATCCCCGCCCGACGAAATGTGGCGCCTGCCGCGCCCGTTGCGCGTGCAGGTCGATGCCCGTTCCCCCGAACAGCCCGGCGACAATCGTCGCAGCGATGTTGCCTACGCCTTGCATGAAGTACTCGAATCGCAGGGCGTGCTTCATCGCGCGGTTCTGGTGGTTCAGCGCGATCCCCTTGCCGATGCGGTGGTGGCGCCGTGGTTTGTCAAAGTGCGGCGGAGGCTGGAAAGTTTTGGCGATCATGCCCCGCGCGCGCACTTGATCATCGCATCGGTGCAACAGCCCGATGGCACCTGGTTGACGGCCCGGATGCTGGCGCCGGCCAACGAGCGGCAGGTGATCCTGTCACTGCTGATGCAGACCGTGCTGCTTTATCTGTTGCTGGTGGGCGCGGTGGCGCTGATCCTGCGGCGTATTGCCCGGCCGCTCAAGGCCCTGACCGGGCGCGTGGAAGCCTTTGCCCGCGAGCGCAACGCGAATGGCCAGTTGGAGCCCGAAGGGCCGGACGATATCCGCCGCCTGATCGTGGCCCACAACGCGATGGAAGCGCGCATCGTCGGCCTGCTCGACGAAAAGGACGTGATGCTCGGCGCGATCGGCCATGATCTCAAGACGCCGCTCGCCGCGCTGCGCGTGCGGATCGAGGCGGTGGATGATGATATCGAGCGGGGGCGCATGGCCGCCACGATCGAGGATATCAACCGCTCGCTCGACGATATCCTGTCGCTCGCGCGTGTGGGTCGGCCGTCCGACCCGCTCGAAGTGACGGAGCTTTCCGCCCTGGTTGCCGACGTGATGGGCGAATACGAGGACATGGGCGAGGACGTGGCCCTGCTCGATACCGCACGCATCGTCCTGCCATTGCGCGCCACCTGGCTGCGCCGCGCGATGCGCAACCTGGTTTCCAATGCCTTGCGCTATGGCCAGCGGGCGCGGGTGTCGCTGGCGCGCGACGGAGCCTATGCCGTGCTGCGCATCGAGGACGACGGTCCCGGCATTCCCGAAGACCAGATCCAGCACATGCTCGAACCATTTATCCGGCTCGAAGCCTCGCGCAATACGGCGACCGGCGGCACCGGCCTTGGCCTGACGCTGGCGCGCGCGATTGCCGACCAGCACGGTGGCTCGCTGGTCCTGGCCAATCGTTGGGACGCGGGTCGGATCGTCGGCCTGGTTGCCACGCTGCGCCTGCCTGTGACGCCCTAGGCGGCGTGGCAAGGTGCAGATGTGCAAGCTGGACCATGCCCCGGTGGAGCGCTATCTGCACGCGATGGACGAGCGCAGCGAGACAAGTCCCCCCGGCAAGCGGGCAGGTTGGTGGCAAGTGGCGCGGCAAGGGCGATGCCCGGCTTGCGGCGCGCCGCACATGGTATGGGCCGGCCGCGCGTGGGAGCCGCCACGGCTGGCAGACCATTGCCGCGCCTGCGGTGTGCCATTGGCCGTGCACGAGGCAAGCGGCCGCGCGCTCTATCCCGTGGTCATTCCGCTCCTGGCACTGCTGGTCTTCTCCGCCTTGCGCGTGGACGACATCTGGCGCCTGCCGCTGTGGGTCTATCCGCTGGTCTGGGGGCCGGCGAGCGCACTGCTGGTCGGCCTGGCGGTGCGCGCGGTGCGTGCTGCGATCCTGGTGGCGCGCGTGGCGCCGGGCAGCGCGGCATGACGCGCCGTCTGCCCATCGTGCCGACGCTGGTCGTGCTGCTGGCGGTCGGCACGATGATCGGCCTGGGGTTCTGGCAATTGCAGCGCAAAGCGCAGAAAGAGCAATTGCTGGCCCGCTATGCCGCAGCGCTCACCAATCCCGCGCCGGTCGCGTTCCCGGTGGCGGGCGATGGCAGGGCCGTCCTCTATCGGCGCGCCGCGTTCGATTGCACGGTAGAGCCCGGGCTGTGGGATTCGGTGGCGGGTCGCAATGCGCAGGGGCAGGGCGGCTATGTTCACATCGCCCATTGCATGGCGCCCGGCGGCGTGCCCGCGCTGGTCCAGCTGGGTTGGTCGCTCGATCCCCATCCGCCGGAATGGAATGGTGGCCCGGTGACCGGCCGAATCGCCCCGTTCCACAAGATCACGCGGCTGGTGGTCGATCCGCCGCAGGCAGGCCTTGATGCCAATGCCCAGCCCGATCCGTCTGATATTCCCAACAATCACCTGGCCTATGCCGTGCAGTGGTTCCTTTTCGCGGGCGTGGCGTTGGTAATCTATGGGCTGGCCCTGCGCCGCCGCGGCAAAGGCGCGCCGGTGGTTGTCACGATGCCCACGGGGCGCTAGGCGCGCCCATATCGATCGGCCGCACCCTTGCGATGGCGCGGCGCATGAGGATTGGCGATGAAGTATGTGAGCACGCGGGGCCAGGCCGCCTCGCTCGATTTCGAAGGCGTCACGCTGGCGGGCCTGGCGTCCGACGGCGGCCTCTATGTGCCCGAAGCCTGGCCGCAGTTCAGCCAGGAAGACATCGCCGCCATGGCCGGCTTGCCCTATGCCGAACTGGCCGCCCGCATCATGGCGCCGTTCGTGGGCGACAGCCTTTCGCCCGAGCGGCTGCGCGAGCTGACCGCCCAGGCCTATGGCCGGTTCTCGCACGCTGCGGTCACCCCGCTCAAGCAGTTGGACGAGCGGCACTGGGTGCTCGAGCTGTTCCACGGCCCCACGCTGGCATTCAAGGACGTGGCGCTGCAGATGCTGGGACTGCTGTTCGAGGAATTCCTCGGCCGGCGCGAGGATCACCTGACGATCGTGGGCGCCACCTCGGGCGATACCGGCTCGGCCGCGATCGATGCGGTGGCCGGCCGCGCCAAGGTGGACATTTTCATGCTCCATCCCGAAGGCCGCGTTTCGGACGTGCAGCGCCGGCAGATGACCACGGTCATCGCGCCCAACGTCTACAACATCGCCATCGATGGCAGCTTCGACGACGCGCAGGCGATGGTGAAGCGCATGTTCAACGATGCCGCGATCACCGGCACCTATGGCATCGCCGCAGTCAATTCGATCAACTGGGCGCGGCTGATGTCGCAGGTGGTCTATTACTTTGCCGCCGCGCTGCAACTGGGCGCGCCACGTCGCAAGGTTGCGTTCTCGGTGCCGACGGGCAATTTCGGCGACGTGTTCGCCGGCTATGTCGCCGCACGCATGGGCCTGCCGGTGGAGCGCCTGATCGTGGCGACCAATATCAACGACATTCTCCACCGCGCGCTTTCGGCCGGCGACTATTCGGCCAGCACGGTCACGCCCACGGCGGCGCCGTCGATGGACATCCAGGTTTCCTCCAACTTCGAACGCCTGCTGTTCGACGCGTGTGGGCGCGATGCGGCGGTGTTGGCCGCGCAGATGAAGCAGTTCGATGCCACCAAGGCACTGCAGCTGACCAACGCCCAGCGTGAGGAAATCAGCGCCCTGTTTTCCAGCGCGCGCTGCGATCCGGGCCAGATGGCCCAGGCCATGCGCTGGGCCTATGAAGCAGCCGGCGAAGTGCTCGATCCCCATACGGCCATTGGCCTTCATGCCGCCCGCGCAGAGCAGGGCCTGCCGGCCGATGTTCCGGTGGTGACGCTCGCCACCGCGCATCCCGCCAAGTTCGTCGATGCCGTGGAACGCGCCACCGGCGTGCGGCCGCCATTGCCCGCGCGCGTAGGCGACCTCTTCGTGCGCGAGGAGCGTTGCGATCACCTGCCTGGCACCTACGAGGCCGTTTCGGCCTACATCACCGCGCGCGCCACGCCCAAGACCGGCAAGACGGAGGCCTGATGGCCAGCCTGACGCTCCAGCCGCAAGTGATGGTGGGATCGCCCTGGGGGGATTTCGCCCTTGTCGATTCGGGCCACGGCCGCAAGCTGGAGCGGTATGGCCCGCATCGCTTCGTCCGTCCCGAGCCGCAGGCAATGTGGTCACCGGCACTGGATGACTGGGCGGCCGATGGCGAATTCGTGCCGGGTTCGGACGAGGATGGCGGCGGGCGCTGGCAGTTTGGTTGCCCCGTTCCGCGCGAAGGCTGGCCCCTGGCATGGAACGAGGTGCGCTTTACCGCCAGCTGCACGCCCTTCCGCCATCTGGGCTTTTTCCCCGACATGGCCCCGGTGTGGGACTGGATGGGCGCGCAGCTCGACGGGCGCGGCGATGCCTCCACGCTCAATCTGTTTGGCTATACCGGCGTTGGCACGCTGGCGCTCTCGCGCTTTGGCCCGGTAACCCATGTCGATGCCTCGAAGAAGTCGGTGGCCCAGGCCCGCGCAAACGCTGCGCTGTCGGGCATGGAAGCGCGGCCGGTGCGCTGGATCGTGGACGATGCGGCCAAGTTCACCGCGCGCGAAGTGCGCCGGGGCAAGCGCTATGACGGCATCATTCTCGATCCGCCCAAGTTCGGGCGCGGGCCGGAAGGAGAAGTGTGGCGGCTGGAGGAAAGCCTGCCGGGCCTGATCGCCGATTGCGCCAGGCTGCTCGATGCCGAAAGCCGCTTCCTGTTCCTGACGGTCTATGCCGTGCGCATGTCGAGCCTGGCGATCGGTGGCCTGCTGGCCGAGGCGCTGGCGCATCTGCCCGGCACGATCGAACATGGCGATCTCGGCTTGGCAGAAGAAGGACCCGGCGGGCGCCTGCTGCCCACGGCTATCTTCGCGCGCTGGCGCAATGCCCCATAAGCACGCCTGATGCTGGACATTCACGCAGCCAAATGCGAAGGGCGCGCGCGTGTCTGACAGCCTGATCCTCGAAGTCGCCAACGTCCACACCGATGTCCTGACCGGGATCTATTCGGAAGAGACCGGCCGTCCGCAGCCCCTGCGGATTTCCATCCGTGCCTGGCTGCGCCCGCAGGATCACTACACGCCCGATTGCCCGTTGACGGCCAGCAAGAACTACATGGACCTCAAGCACGCGGCGAGCGATGGTCTGCCCAAGGATGTGCATTTCCAACTGATCGAATCGGTTGCAGACCACATCTGCGAGACGTTGTTTGTTCAGGATGCGCGCGTGCAGCAGGTGGAAGTGAAGATCGTGAAGCTGGCTATCAGCGAAGCGGGCGAGGATATCGGCATGACGCTGACGCGCGCGCGCCGCGGATGAGTGCAGCGCGGCCGCTTGCGCTGGTCACCGGCGGGTGGCGCCGGATCGGCGCTGCCATCGCCCGCAAACTGGCCCAGGAGGGGTGGGACCTGGCGTTGCACGCGCACCATGCCCCCACATTCGATCCCGAATTTACCGCGCAGTTGCAATGGCTGGGCGCGGCGGTGTTCCCGGTGGCGGGCGATCTGGGCGATAGCGCCTTTCCCGCCGCCATGCTGGCCGATGTCGTCGCACGGGCCGGTCGGCCGCCTTGCCTTCTGGTCAACTGCGCCTCGTTGTTTCAGGACGATACGATCGCCAGCCTCGTGCCCGAGGCACTGGACCGGCATTTCGGCGTGAATCTGTTTGCCCCGCTGCTGCTCACGCGCGCCTTTGCCGAAGCGCTCGACGGCGGGGCCGGGGCCGTGGTCAACATCCTCGACCAGCGCGTGCAGAACCCGGTGCCCGATCAACTCAGCTACACGCTGTCGAAACAGGCGCTCCACGCGGCGGTGCGCACGCTCGCGCGTGCGCTCGCGCCCCATGTGCGCGTTAACGGCGTGGCGCCGGGGCTTATCCTGCCGACCGAGGATTACGACCCCGATCAATGGCACCGGCTGGAAGAGATCATGCCCTTGAAGCGGTTGCCGGGGGCGGATGAAATTGCCGATGCCGTCCATTACCTCGCCACCGCGCGCGCGGTGACCGGACAGACTCTTTTCGTCGATGCGGGCGCGAGCCTTGAATCCTACCCCCGCGACTTCGTATATCTGGAGCGATGACAGAGCCGGCACCCCTGGTTGATCGCTTCGCGCGGGCCATAACCTATCTTCGCCTGTCGGTGACGGACCGCTGCGATCTACGCTGCACCTATTGCATGCCAGAGCGGATGACGTTCCTGCCCCGCGCCGAGGTGCTGAGCCTGGAAGAGCTTTACCAGCTGTCGCTTGCCTTCATCGCACGCGGAGTGACAAAGCTGCGCCTGACCGGGGGAGAGCCCCTGGTGCGGCGCGACATGGTCGAACTGGTGCGGGCGCTGGGCCGTCATCTGGGTGAGGGTGGGCTGCGGGAACTGACGCTTACCACCAATGGCACGCGGCTGGCCGAATTTGCCGAAGACCTTGCCATGGCGGGCGTGCGGCGGATCAACGTGTCGCTTGACACGCTCGATCGCGCGCGCTTTGCCGCGCTGGCCCGGCGCGACAGCCTGCCGCAAGTGATCGAGGGGCTGCAGGCAGCGCGGGCGGCGGGCCTCAAAGTCAAGATCAACGCCGTTGCGCTCAAGGGCGTGAACGAGGACGAACTGCCCGACCTGATCGCCTGGGCACATGGCCAGGGACACGACGTGACTCTGATCGAGGTCATGCCGCTGGGCGAGGTGGGCGAGGACCGGATCGACCATTACCTGCCGCTCGATGCGGTGCGTCGCGATCTGGAAAGCCGCTGGACGCTGGCTCCCAACGGCGTGAGCACGGGCGGCCCCGCGCGCTATGTCGATGTGGCGCAAACCGGCGGGCGGCTCGGCTTCATCACGCCGTTGACCGGCAATTTCTGCGCCACGTGCAACCGCGTGCGCGTGACAGCCACGGGCCAGCTCTACATGTGCCTGGGCGGGGAAGGGCGCGTTGATTTGCGCGCTGCCTTGCGCTCCGCCGATCCCGAGACGGCACTGGCCGATGCTTTCGCCCGCGCCATGGGCGAAAAGCAGGAGCGGCATGCCTTCGCCATCGACAAGGCGGGGGCAGCGCCGGCGGTATCGCGCCACATGTCGATGACAGGCGGGTGAGCGCGATGACCAGGCTGGTGTTTCTGGGGCGCTTGGAAGACCGCGCGGGCTGTCCCGAGATGACCGTCGCGCCCGGCGCGCTCGCCGATATTCTTGCCTCGCTCGATTCGGCGCTTGCGCTCGATCTGCTGGGGGAGCGTGTGCGCTGGGCGCTCAATGGCAAGCTGGTGGGCGAACGCGAGGCGATGATCCTGCGCGATGGAGATGAACTGGCGTTCCTGCCGCCGGTGAGCGGCGGATAGGAAGGCCGGAGGCTTCCTGCCGGCTCAGCCGCAACGGAACCCAAGAAATCCCCGATGGCCGTTCGCCCCGAGCATGTCGAGGGGGCCGGGCGCAAACTTCAAGCGCCATGCAGCGCGCTTTAGGCCTTGAAAGCTATTTTCGCAGGCGCAGTTTTTGACAGCGTGGCCCCCAATCCCTATTGGGGCGGCGCTTGCCGGGCCAGCTTGCCCGGCCCCTTGCGTCCGCAATTCCTCGGGGAATGTCGGCCGCTTGCCAAGGAAAGCCTTTTCGATGTCGCAGCCTCAGGTGGAACTCGCCAAGCTTGAACCCACGGCCGCAGCCACGGTGGAAACCGTGCTGACGGTGAAGCATTGGGACGATCGTCTGTTCAGCTTCACGGTTACCCGTCCGGCCTCGTTCCGTTTTCGCTCGGGCGAATTTGTCATGATCGGCCTGCAGGGCGAGAATGGCCGCCCGCTGCTGCGTGCCTATTCGGTGGCAAGCCCGGCTTGGGCAGAGGAACTGGAATTTCTGTCGATCAAGGTGCCCGATGGTCCGCTGACCTCGCGCCTTCAACTGATCCAGCCCGGCGACCAGATCTACCTGGGCAAGAAGCCGACCGGCACGCTGGTGACCGATGCCTTGCTGCCGGGCAAGCGGCTGTTCATGTTCTCGACCGGCACGGGCCTGGCCCCCTTCCTGTCGCTGGCCCGCGATCCCGATGTCTACGAGTTCTACGAACAGGTCGTTGTCGTGCATTCGGTGCGCAAGGTCAGCGAACTGGCGTTCACCGAAGAACTGTCGAGCGGCTTTGCGGAAGATCCGCTGGTCGGCGAGCAGGCGGCCAAGCAGCTTCACTATGTGCCTACCGTCACGCGCGAGCCGTTCAGGAACAACGTGCGCATCGACAAGCTGATCGAAAGCGGCGCCCTGTTCGAGGGTATTCCGGGTGAGGCGAAGCTCGATCCCGCCACCGACCGCGTGATGCTCTGCGGTTCGATGGAAATGATCAAGGACTTTGCCGCGTTGCTCGAAGGCATGGGCTTTGTCGAAGGCTCCAATGCCAAGCCCGGCGACTTCGTGATCGAACGCGCGTTTGTCGGCTGATGGCGTGAGCGCAGACGTCCGCCTGAGCGATGCGGCGTTTGACCCCGCCGCGCTGCTGACCGCCTTTACCGGGCGGTTCGGCAGCGCGGGCGGGGTTGTCAGTTTTCTGGGCCAGGTACGCGGCGGGGAGGGCGTGGAAGCTCTCGAACTGCGCCACTACGCCCCGCTCACCTTGTCTGGCATGGAATCGTTGGCGGCCACCGCATTGGCGCGCTGGACGCTTGAGGGCCTGCTGGTCGTCCATCGGCATGGCATGATGGTTCCGGGCGATCCCATCGTCATGGTGGCGGCAGCAGCCCGCCATCGCCGCGATGCCTTTGCCGCGACCGATTTCGTGATGGACCATCTCAAAAGCGACAGCTGGTTCTGGAAGCGGGAAAAAACGGCACAAGGCTGGAACTGGATCGAACCGCGCGAGCAGGATTTTACCGACCGCGCGCGGTGGTGATCAGCTTTTGAGCTGGGCCAGCACGGTATCCTGCTGCGCAACGCGCGCGGCAACCGCATCGCGCGCGTTGAGGACGCGGGCAGAATCGGGGCCGGGGCGGTCCACTGCGGCGATTTCGGCCTCGCTGGCCATCTGATCGAGATCGGCCAGGACGACTGCCGTTTCGCCCCGCGCCGATTCGAGGCGGGCCAGCGTGATCTGCGCCAGGTTCCAGGCCTCGCTGCCCGTCGCACTGCCGCGCGCGCGCTCCGCCGCGCGGGTGGCTTCGGGCACCAATGCACCGAAACGGCCATCGGCCTCACGCGCACGGGCTTCCAGCGCGGCCAGGCGCTGGGGCAGGGTGGCATCGGCCGGTGCCGGTGCCGGCACTGCTGGCGCTGCCTGCACCTGGCCCAGCGCCCGTTCGGCCGGGCGAATCGCCAGCGAGGGATAGCGGTCGCGTTCCGATGCGCAGGCCCCGGTCAGCAAGGCCGGGATGGCTGCCAGCCCGATCGTGGCAAGGCGGCGAAAGGTGACGAAGCGGTTGGACATGCTGGGCATGGCGGTGCCATAGCATGCCAGTGCCCGATGGCCAGCTTTGCAGCGGCCACTTGCGCATTTCCCACTGTCACGGCGTTGACATGCTGGCTGGGTTGGACTATCCGCGCCGCTCTTTCCGGGGCTTCGTTTGATAGCGGGGAACCGGCACATTGCCCGCTGTCCGCGATTCGGAATTGGCCGATCGGGGTGCTTGGTGGGCCAGGCATTTGAAACGGATAGCAGAACCATGTTCGCAATTGTGCGCACGGGCGGCAAGCAGTATCGGGTGGCCGCCGGAGACAAGATCGCGGTGGAAAAGCTGGCTGGTGAAGCCGGTGAAACCATCACTCTCGGTGACGTCCTGCTGGCTGGCAAGGATGGCGAACTGGCTGATGTATCGGCCATTACCGTCTCGGCGGAAATCATCGCCCAGGCCAAGTCGGAAAAGGTCGTGGTGTTCAAGAAGCGCCGCCGTCACAACTATCGCCGCAAGAACGGCCACCGCCAGCAGATGACCCTGCTGCGCATCGTGTCGGTCGCCTGAGCGCCAGGTTCGGAGTAAGCAGAAATGGCACATAAGAAAGCAGGCGGCTCGTCGCGCAACGGTCGCGACTCGCAGTCCAAGCGCCTTGGCGTGAAGAAGTTTGGCGGCCAGGAAGTGGTCGGCGGCAACATCATCATTCGCCAGCGCGGCACCCGCGTGTACCCCGGCGCCAACGTTGGCCTCGGCAAGGACCACACGCTGTTCGCGCTTGCCAACGGCCGCGTGCGTTTCCACGCCGGCAAGCTTGGCCGCAAGTACGTGTCGGTCGATCTGATGGCCCAAGCCGCCGAATAATCGGATGGTCTTGCCATGGGCCGTCCTGATGGGATGGCCCCGCCGGCTTCGCGCCGGCTGAACGAGGGAGAGGGGCCTTGCCCCATCTCCCTTTTTCTTTGTCTCCCTCATCCGCAACAGCACCTTTTGCCTCGAAAACCGAAGCACTTGGCGCAGCACGCAATATCCCTGTCACCGGAAAGTGCATAAGCATCTGGCGAAAAGGGAGCGGTTGACTGGAGATAACCGATGTTCATTCGCAGCGAGCGGCTGTTCCTGCGGCCGGGATGGCCGGAAGACTGGGCCGAATTGTTTGATCTGATCGACGACGAAGCCGTCGTGCGCAACCTTGCGCGCGCACCATGGCCCTATGGTCCCGAAGATGCCCGTGCGTTTGCCGGGCAGGTTCAGGATGGGCGCCATCCGCATTTCTTCATTACCCTGCCAGGGGCTGACGGCGCGCAGCTGGTCGGTTCGGTTGCGCTCATGCCCGATGACCACGCTCGCCCCAGTGCCCCGCCGATGCTGGGCTATTGGGTGGCACGTTCGCATTGGGGGCGCGGCTTTGCCACAGAAGCGGCACGGGCGCTGCTGAGCGTTGCGACCACGCTTGGCCATCGCCGCATTGCCGCCAGCCACTTTATCGACAACCCGGCATCGGGCCGTGTTCTTGCCAAGCTGGGCTTTCGCTCCACCGGCGAGATTCGGCCAGGCAAGAGCCCGGCGCGTGCCGATGTCGCGCCGACGCTGGGCTATGCGCTGGACCTCGATCCGCCTGGGAATTGCGACAACCATCGCCGCATGGCCGCGTGATCCCTAGAGTGCGCTGGTCGCCCCGGGGCTTGTCCCGGGGCCCTTCGCAACATCAAGACCTAGGCCGGCGGCTCTGGCGTGGCGGGTTCGTTGGCCGCGCGGGCTTGCTCGAATTTCAGGCAATCGAGAATCTTGGCGCCGGCCATGAATACCGCGCAGGTCGTCGCCAGAAACAGCAACTTGCCGCCAAAGCCGGGAAACCGCACCAGATAGGCCTGGCCGCGCTCCACTGCGCCAAGGGCCAGTGCATAGATTACCGCAAAAGCCTCGAAGCGATTCTTGATCAGGAAAAGGCGGCCAATCTTGCGGAGCATGCGTTTTCCCTTGTCTCCACCCCAGGTGTGCGATCCGAAAAATCCACCTTGGCGGACCCTGCCGCGATCATCGCAACCTTCGTGCCAATCCAATGTTTGCAGGCACATTAAACCTTAATGCACCCTTCATTGTAAAGGCCGGCGACAATCACGGCACGTCGATAACGCCCTTCGCCTTAGTGCAGTTCCACCAGCGACAGCGCATCGAGCAGGGCACTGCGGGCCACCGTGATCGCGGCGGCAAGCTCTGCCTTGCCGATGTCGGCCGGATCGATCTGCTCGGGCCAATGCCGGGTAACGATTCCCTCCAGCAGGGCGATTCGCGCTTCGTCCAGCAAGAAGCGCGGATCGACCGTGGCCGGATCGACCACCACGCGCAGACGCAGGCAGGCAGGCCCGCCGCCATTGGCCATCGACTGGCGCACGTCTACCGGCAAGATCCGGCGGATCGGGCCATTACCCGCCAGCATCTGCTCCAGCCACCCCCGCACCGATGGCGTCTCCCATGCTTCGAGCGGGATCACCAACGCCATCTCTCCGCCGGGTAGCGTCAGCAACTGGGCATTGAACAGGTAGGACTTGATCGCATCGGCAAGGCTCACCGCGCTGGCTGGCACGACGACGATCTCGGCCTCGGGCAGGCGTTGGCGAATCGCGGCATAGGTGCCCTCGGGATCGGCGAAGGCCTGTTCGTGGGTGAACAAGACGCGTTCGTTGGCCACGGCCACCACGTCGTTGTGGAAAGCGCCGGCGGCGATCGCCTCGGCCGCTTGCTCCACGAACAGACAGCGCGCGGGATCGAGGCCATGGAGACGGGCCACGGCGCGGCTCGCCTGTTCGTGCTGGCGCGCGGGAAACGCCCCGCCGGTGCGGCCATAGACGAAAATTTCCAGGCCCGGCGCGGCATGGCTTGTGGCCATGCGCATGTGGTTGGCTGCGCCCTCGTCACCAAAGCAGGGCGGAACGGCATCGTGCACGGCGAAATGCGCCTTGTTGGCAAAGGCCAGGCGCAATTGCCGCACGGTATCGCGCCACTCTTGCGCGCGGTGCGGCATGGTGACGAGGTTTGCGGCCGAGAGATGGCAGCGGCCATCGGCGGTATCGGGGGCGGGACTGACCGTGGCCGCATTGGCTGTCCACATCGCGCTGGCAGACCAGGCCGCCGCGCGCAGCCGGCGTTCCGCCTCGTCAACCGGATCACGGGCCCCCAGACCCAGCGAGTCAAGGAACAGCGGGTTGGGGCGCGGCAGCGGCACGAACAGGCCCTGGGCGAGCCCCAGCGCCAGGTTGTGGCGCATCTTGGCCAGGCCCTGCAGCGCGGCGGCGCGCGGGTAGGAAACTTGCCCGCCATGGCTGGCCGAGGCCAGGTTGCCCAGGCTCAGCCCGGCATAGTTGTGGCTGGGGCCGACCAGGCCGTCGAAATTGATTTCCACCAACGCCATTGTTCTGTCTGTCCTTTAGCGTGCCACATGCCACACGGTTTCGCCGGGACGCACATCGAGCGCGGCGGCTGTCACGGGATCGAGAACGAGCCCGTCGGCGCCATGCGCAATCTCGCCCAGCGCGCAGCGGAACTGCGCCAATCGCCCGGTGGCGACCAGCGCCATCGTGGTGCTGCCATGCTTTTCGGGCGCGGCCACCAGGGCGAGCGTTCCGGCCTGTGCGCCGGCGATGGAGCGCACCTGGTCGGTCCGCGCGGTGAGCGTGGGGCCGCCGTCGAAGATGTCGACATAGCCTTCGTAGGCAAAGCCCTCGGCTTCCAGCATCCGCATGGCGGGGCGCCCGTTGGGATGCGGCATCCCGATCGCCGCCCGCGCCGTTTCCGGCAGCATGGCGAGATAGACCGGATGCTTGGGCATCAGGTCCGCAATGAATTGGTTACCGTTCAAGGCATTGAAATGATCGGCTTCCTGAAAGCCCATGCCAAAGAACTTGCCGCCCACGGCATCCCAGAATGCCGATCCGCCATGTTCGTCGATCACGCCGCGCAGTTCGGCCAGGATGCGCGGCGCAAAACGCGCGCGGTGCATCGCGATGAACAGATAGCGGCTGCGCGCAAGCAGCATGCCAAGGCCACCCGCCCGCTCGCCGGGATGCAGGAACAGGCCGCCCACTTCGCTCGATCCTTCCAGATCGGTAGCCAGGTGCAGCATCTCGGCGCGAAACGTGCGGTTCAATTCCTTGGAATGCTGGGTCAGGGTGGTGAGGCGATAGGAATAGAACGGCCCGCTGCGCCCGACGCAGGCGAAAATCTGTGCCGTGCCGCGCAGTTCGCCGGTGGCCACATTTTCCAGCACCACCACGAAAAGCTCATCGGCAGGGCCATCGGGCAGGCTCTCGCGCGTGTCGGCCAGGCAGGCCGCGGCACGTTCCAGCTTGGCGCGTAAGGTTTCGCGGTCGGCCGGCAGGTTGGTAAAACCGCTACCGCCAAGCTTGGCCATCTCGAGCATGGCGTCGAGGTCAGACGGGCGAGCGGCGCGGATGCGAAAGGTCATGGGCCTTATTCTCCGCCCGACAGGCGATGGAGCACCAGCGCGGATAGCGCAGCACGTTCGGCCAGCGATGGCACGATGAGAAACTCTGCCGGTGAATGGATCGATCCGCCGCGCACGCCCATGGTATCGACCACCGGTACGCCCAGCACGGCGATGTTGTTGCCATCGCAAACCCCGCCGGTGTCCTTCCAGGCGATCGATTGCCCCAGTGCAGCGCCGCAATCGCGCACCAGGTTGAACAGGGCAAGGGCTGGCGGGGTCAAGGGCTTGGGCGGGCGGCTGATGCCGCCATGGACGTGGATCGTGACGTCGTGGACATGTTCAACTTCGGCCACGGCCAGGCCCAGCGCTTGTGCAAAGCCCTGCGCGTCGTCCGTCGTGGCTGGGCGAATGTTCCAGCGCAGCACGGCTTTTTCCGGAACGACGTTGTTGGCGCTCCCGCCATCGATCCGCGCCGGGTTCACCGAAAGGCCGGGGCGATGAAGGCCCTTGAGCCGCAAGGCCAGGTCCGCTGCGGCAACTATCGCGTTGCGTCCATCGTCCGGGTTTCGCCCGGCATGGGCGGAACGGCCGGTGATCACCGCGCTGTAATTGCCGCTGCCCGCGCGCGCGCCGGCCAGCGTGCCATCGGGCAGGGCCGAAGGCTCGTACGTCAGCGCGGTGGCCTTGCCGGCGGCGACCTGGGCGATGAGCGGCGCGGACGACAGGCTGCCGGTTTCCTCGTCGGAATTGATCAGCACGTCATAGCCGACCTGGCCCGCCACAGGGCTGCGTTCGAATGCCAGCAGTGCGGCCAGCATCACGGTGATGCCGCCTTTCATGTCTGCCACGCCGGGGCCATTGAGCGTCTGATCGTCGAGCCAGGTCGTCGCCTGGAACGGGTCATCCAAGGGAAAGACCGTATCCATATGCCCGGTCAGCAGGTAGCGGCGCGGCGCATGGGGGCGCACCTGGAGCAAGAGATGCGCGCCGTGGCCGATCTGGCCCACGCTGCCATCGGCCGCCACGGTTTCAACCGGCGCCGGCGCCTGCAACGTCATGGCGCCGGGCAGGGCGGCAAAGGCATCGGCCAGGACCTGCGCCTGCGCCGCCAATCCGGCCAGATTGCGCGTGCCGGTATTGATCGCACTCCACGCCAGGACCTGTTCCAGCATGGGCGCGCCATCGATAGGGGCGAGCAGGGCCTGTTCGGCGGGCGAAAGCTGTTGCATCGGCAACCACTCCTAGCGGTTCCCGGCGCCGGGGTGAACCCCTGTTGCCAAGACCGGGCGAATCGGGCAAAACGGGGGCGTTCCTCCCCAGGTTCAATGGCAAAGTCGGCACAGGCGCGGTAGTATCGTACGAACCCCGCGCAATGGCCGGTATTGCTATGCCCGCTGTGATGACAAAGGCAGATGACCATGGGTGAGTTTACCGAAATTGCCGACTTGCGCCCCCGCACCCTGCGGGCCGGCTTGCAGGTGGATGCCGCGCTGGCGCAGTTCCTGGAGGGAGAGGTGCTGGCGCCGCTCGCGCTCGACGTGGTAGCGTTCTGGGATGGGTTCGCCGCGCTGGTCGCCCGGTTTGCCCCCGTCAACCGCGCCTTGCTCGAAACGCGTGACACGATCCAGGCCGCAATCGATGCGTGGCATCTGGCGCGCAAGGGGCAGAGCCACGACCCGGCCGCCTATCGCGCATTTCTCGAAGAGATTGGCTATATCGTGGCGGAGCCGGCACCCTTTGTCGTCGGCACGCAGGGCGTCGACCCGGAAATCGCCACGATGGCCGGCCCGCAACTGGTCGTGCCTGTGCTGAACGACCGGTTCCTGCTCAATGCCGCCAACGCCCGCTGGGGCAGCCTCTATGACGCATGGTACGGCACCGATGCGCTCGATGCGGCTCCGGCCCAACCGGGCGGCTACGATCCGGTGCGCGGCGCGGCCGTGATCGCGGCGGGGCGCGCCTTCCTCGATGCCACGCTGCCGCTGGCGCAGGGATCGTGGGCCGATTGGGATGGCGCCGGCGTCCCTGCGCTGGCCGATCCGGCTCAGTTCGTCGGGCAAAAGCCGGGCGGCTTGCTGCTGCGCCACAATGGTCTGCACATCGAACTGGTGCTTGATCGCAGCCACCAGGTTGGCGCCACCGACAAGGCTGGCCTTGCCGATATCGTTCTCGAAGCGGCGCTGACCACGATCGTCGACCTTGAAGATTCGATTGCGGCGGTGGATGCCGAAGACAAGCTGGTCGCCTATCGCCACTGGCTGGGCCTGATGCGCGGCGATCTCACGGCCCATTTTGCCAAGGGCGGCAAGACCATGACGCGCGCGCTGGAGCCCGACCGCACCTGGGCCGCGCCCGATGGCACGGCGTTCACGCTGCCGGGCCGCAGCTTGCTGTTCGTGCGCAATGTTGGCCACCTGATGACCAACCCTGCCATCCTGCTGCCCGATGGCAGCGAGATTCCCGAAGGAATCATGGATGGCGTCATCACCTCGGCCATTGCCATGCACGATGTCATGCGCCTGGGCGCCATGCGCAACAGCCGTGAGGGCTCGATCTATATCGTCAAGCCCAAGATGCACGGGCCCGACGAAGTGTCCTTCACCAACGACCTGTTCGATGCCGTCGAAGACCTGCTGTGCCTGCCACGGCATACGCTCAAGGTGGGCGTGATGGACGAGGAACGCCGCACCAGCGCCAACCTGGCTGCCTGCATCGCGGCGGTGAAGGATCGCGTGGTGTTCATCAACACCGGCTTCCTCGATCGCACGGGTGACGAGATTCACACCTCGATGCAGGCCGGGCCGATGATCCGCAAGGGCGCGATGAAGCAGTCTGGCTGGATCGTCGCTTATGAAGCGCGCAACGTGGGCATCGGCCTTGCCTGCGGGCTTTCCGGCAAGGCGCAGATCGGCAAGGGCATGTGGGCCGCGCCCGATCGCATGGGCGCGATGATGGTGGAAAAGATCGGCCACCCGCGCACCGGGGCCAACACTGCCTGGGTGCCATCGCCGACTGCTGCCACGCTGCACGCCACGCACTATCACCAGGTGGACGTGTTCGGCCTGCGTCCCGATATTGCGGCACGACCCATTCCCGCGCTCGATGCGCTGCTCGCCATTCCCTTGGCCGATGGGGTGAACTGGTCGGAAGAGGAAGTGCGCGCCGAGTTGGACAACAATGCCCAAGGCTTGCTCGGCTATGTCGTGCGCTGGATCGACCAGGGTGTGGGATGTTCCAAGGTGCCCGACCTCGACGATATCGGCCTCATGGAAGATCGGGCAACGCTGCGTATTTCCAGCCAGCACCTGGCCAACTGGTTGCATCACGGCGTGTGCACGCGCGAGCAGGTGATGGACTCGCTGCACCGGATGGCGGCCAAGGTGGACGCGCAGAATGCAGGCGACCCGCTCTATGAGCCGATGGCCGGCAACTGGGAAACCAGCTTTGCCTTCCGCGCCGCATGTGACCTGGTGTTCGAGGGCGTGAACCAGCCCAGCGGCTATACCGAGCCTTTGCTCCACGCCTGGCGCCGCCGCAAGAAGGCTGCTGCCCGCGTGGCGGAACCGGCCTGATCAAGCAGTCGGGGCGGCGTTCGATGCGCCGCCCCGCTTGCCCCGCGCCGTGCTTGTTGCCATGGCGGTTCCAGTCGTTCTTCAGATGACATGGAACCTTGGGAATATGTTGCAACTGATCGAGGCCAATTGGCCGCTGGTGGCTGGCGCCGTGGCGCTGCTGCTGGTGGTGGCAATCCTGCTGCTGCGCCGCACTGGCAAGACGCCGGAACACCGTGAATTCCATGACGTGCTGTCCGAAGGCGCCGCGCCTGCCCAGCGCAACAACGCGCTGATCGATGCGCCGCCCGCCGCTTCGATCGCCACGCCCGCTCCGGCTCCCCTGGACATCGCCCCAAGCGCCGATGCCGATGACCTCACGCGGATCAAGGGCCTGGGCCCCAAGCTGAATACCTTGCTGGCGAGCCTGGGCGTCACCCAGTTTTCTCAGATCGCGGCATGGACCGACGAAGACGTTGTCCGCATCGACGCGCAACTGGGTGCCTTTGCCGGCCGGCCCACGCGCGATAATTGGGTGGAACAGGCCAAGCTGCTGAGCAGTGGCGACACGGCGGCGTACGAAGACCGCTTCGGCAGGCTTTAGCTTTTATTCCTGTGCCTGGGCAGCGGCAGGGGCGGCCCCTGTCGCTGGCCGGGCACCGCAACGGCGGATCAGCGCGCGCACCAGGTCACTGCCCGGTAGGCTGATCTTGCCCGCATCGGGCAGCGTGCCGACGAACGGTCCATCGAACACGTCTGCCGCCGGATCGCCGGCTGGCAGGCTGCCTTGCCACAGATAGCCGCTCGATCCAGGAACGGCCGTTGCATCGACGGCCAGGCGCACGATGCGGTGGCGCCCCTGCAGCGCAAACAGCGCCTGCGCGCCCACTTCGGCGGGCACATGGCGGGTGACCACCAAGACGCCTTGGCGGCACGCGATGGAGAGATCGGGCCCGGTTCCGGGCAGGCCGAACCGCACGCTGTCTCCGCCCGGCATACCCGCCCAGATCGGCTTGCCATCGGCCGCAGGCGCTGCGGGCAGCGGCTGGCTTTCCGGCAAGGGCACCCGCACGGCATTGAGCGGCGCGCCGCTATCTTGTGGGGCCGGCACCTTTTGCGAACAGGCAGAGAGCGCAAGCAGGGTGAGCAGGGCAGCAATCGGACGCGGGTTCATGGTGCCCGTGCTATCGTGGACAAGCGTGCCAGGCAACCTCGCTCCCCCCTCCGTCGGCCTGCGGCCGCCACCTCCCCCCGCTGTGCGGAGGGAGGTCAAAGCCCCTCCCGCTTGCGGGAGGGGTTGGGGAGGGCATGTTACAACCCGCTCACTTCCCCCACTTCTTTTGCGACTTGCCATAGCGCGTCTTACGGGTACCGGGCTTGCCTTCGTTGCTGCGACCAACGATCGGCGCCTTGCGATCGCCTTCGGGCAGGCCCAGTTCGGTCGATTCCAGGCGGCGGATTTCGTCGCGCAGGCGGCCGGCTTCCTCGAATTCGAGGTCTGCAGCAGCGTTGCGCATGCGCTTTTCCAGGTCCTCGATGTGGCTGCGCAGGTTGTGGCCGACGAGGTTGTTGGTGGCATCATCGTCCAGATCGACCAGCACGCCGTCGCGGCTGGCGGTGTCGGCGATGATATCGGCAATCTGGCGCTTGATCGTGGCCGGGGTGATACCGTGCAATTCGTTATAGGCGTTCTGCTTTTCGCGCCGACGGTCGGTTTCGGCGATGGCGCGCTCCATGGAGCCGGTCATGCGGTCAGCATAGAGGATCACGCGCCCGTCCACGTTGCGGGCGGCGCGGCCGATGGTCTGGATCAACGAGGTTTCCGAACGCAGGAAGCCTTCCTTGTCCGCGTCGAGAATGCACACCAGCCCGCATTCGGGGATATCCAGCCCTTCGCGCAGCAGGTTGATGCCCACCAGCACGTCGTAGACGCCCAGGCGCAAGTCGCGGATCAGTTCGATGCGTTCCAGTGTCTCCACGTCGGAATGCATGTAGCGCACGCGCAGGCCAGCCTCGTGCATGAACTCGGTCAGGTCCTCGGCCATGCGCTTGGTCAAAGTGGTGACAAGCGTGCGATAGCCGTTCTGCGCGGTGAGGCGGCATTCGTTGATGCAATCCTGCACCTGGTCTTCCACTGGGCGGATCAGTACCGGCGGATCGATCAGGCCGGTCGGGCGGATGACCTGCTCGGCAAAGACGCCGCCGGCCTGCTCCATTTCCCAATTGCCGGGCGTGGCCGACACCGCGAACGTCTGCGGGCGCATCGCTTCCCATTCGTTGAAGCGCAGCGGGCGGTTGTCGATGCAACTGGGCAAGCGAAAGCCATATTCGGCCAGCGTCATCTTGCGGCGGTGGTCGCCGCGCGCCATGGCGCCGATCTGCGGCACGGTCTGGTGGCTTTCGTCCACGAACAGCAGGGCATTGTCGGGCAGGTATTCGAACAGCGTCGGCGGCGGCTCGCCCGGCAGGCGGCCGGTGAGGAAGCGGGAATAGTTCTCGATCCCCGCGCACGATCCCGTGGCAGCCATCATTTCCAGGTCGAAATGGGTGCGCTGCTCCAGCCGCTGGGCTTCGAGCAGCTTGCCCTCGGCGTGAAGCTCTTTCAGCCGCTCGGCCAGCTCGAACTTGATCGCTTCGCGCGCCTGCATCAGCGTGGGACCGGGCGTCACGTGGTGCGAATTGGCATAGACGCGCACTTGGCTCAGCCGCGTATCCGCCTTGCCGGTGAGGGGATCGAACTCGGCAATGTCCTCGATCTCGTCACCGAAGAAGCTGATCCGCCAGGCCGTGTCTTCGTAGTGCGAGGGAAAGATTTCCAGGTTGTCGCCGCGCACGCGAAACGTGCCGCGCTGGAAGGCGTGGTCGTTGCGCTTGTATTGCAAGGCCACCAGTTTGCGCACGATTTCGCCCTGGTCGACGGTTTCGCCCTTCTTCAGGTCGAACACCATGGCCGAATAGGTTTCCACCGAGCCGATGCCGTAGAGGCACGAGACCGAGGCCACGATAATCACGTCGTCACGCTCCAGCAGCGCGCGCGTGGCCGAGTGGCGCATCCGGTCGATCGCCTCGTTTACCGAGCTTTCCTTCTCGATGTAGGTGTCCGACCGTGGCACATAGGCTTCGGGCTGGTAATAATCGTAGTATGAGACGAAATATTCCACCGCGTTTTCAGGGAAGAAGCTTTTCATCTCGCCATAGAGCTGCGCGGCCAGGATCTTGTTGGGCGCGAGGATCAGGGCAGGGCGCTGCAGTTCCTCGATCACCTTGGCCATGGTGAATGTCTTGCCCGAGCCGGTCACCCCCAGCAGCACTTGCGTGCGCTCGCCATCGCGGGCGCTCGCCACCAGATCGGCAATGGCAGTCGGCTGGTCGCCGGCGGGCTGATATTCAGACACCACCTTGAAAGGCCGCCCAGCCTCCAGCTTTTCTGGCCGCTGCGGCTTGTGCGGCACAAAGTTTCCAGACGTGTCGGGCTCTTCCAGCCCTCTGCGGATGATGATCTCGGCCATGGGCAACATATGGGGAACATGGGCGGCAGATGCAATTGCCCGCAAGGCGCCGGATCATATCATGGCCATGGTTCGTTGGGCGTGTTAGCCTTGATGCCCGAAGCGGGAGAGTGACCATGATTGCCAAGACCCAATCCGCCTTGCTGGCGCCTGCCATGCTCGCTCTGTCGGTGCTGCTGGTCGGCTGCAAGAAGGAGCCGACCGTGGTCGCCAAGGATGCGGATGCCGGCGAAGTGGCGGCCAAGGTGGCGGGGGCCGGGGTCAAATTCCAGCCCGGCGCCTGGAGCACGCAGATCAAGGCGATCGATATCGACATGCCGGGAATGCCGCCTGAAATGGTGGGCAAGATGAAGGAAACCCTTGGCCATGCGCGGGTCGAACGTTCGTGCCTGACCAAGGAAAAGGCCGCGCGGCCCGATGGCGATTTCTTTGGCCAGGCCGACAAGACCTGCAAGTACAAGACCTTTGCCATGGCCGATGGCAAGATCGACGGCGTGCTCAACTGCGGCCGCAATGGCGCTACGCAGACGATCACCCTCAAGGGCACGTACGGCTCCGATCACTTCGCGATGGACATGGACATGACCGGCGGCGGCCCGGGTGGCAAGCCGATGCGCATGCACGTCTCCACCCAGTCGACGCATGTTGGCGAATGCACCCCGCAGGAAAAGGCCCAGGCCGAGGCTGACGAAAAGGCGGCAGCGATTTAGGTCGTGAACCCATAAATGGCGCCGCCGAGGTTTGAGGCCAAAGGCCCCGTCGCGAGGAGGAAGCGCGCAGGAATATCGGCAATATTTCAAGTGCTTTCGACGCT
>Ga0070667_100000600_pt1 | contig 35155 bp, 37 predicted proteins | sample KBSS33metaG_FD_64659 | JGI IMG/M metagenome (GOLD analysis project Ga0070667, IMG submission 64659) | Switchgrass rhizosphere microbial communities from Kellogg Biological Station, Michigan, USA - KBS S3-3 metaG | ecosystem: Host-associated > Plants > Roots > Rhizosphere > Soil ...
TGTTGCTTCAAAACCGATTCCAAATGGTGTGACTGCAAAACAGTGGTACATCATTGACGGAAGTTTTATGAACGATCTTTTGGATACGTGGGCGATTCATCAAAAGTGGCATATTACTCCTGTGAATAACATGGATGCTTCACATCGTCACCGTGTGTGGTTGGCTGGGTTAAGCTGTGATTCCGATGATAAATACGCTTCAAGTGATGGTTATTTGTTGCTTCCTTCATTGGAAGATTTGAAAGAAGGAGAGTCCCAATATATTGCGATTTTTGATACTGGTGCTTATCAGGATGCGTTTTCTTCTCATCACTGTTTGCTTTCTTCACCTGCGAAAATTGTACTTCAAAACGGCATTGTGACAGTTGCACGCCGAAGAGAAACGCCAGATGATGTTGGAAAATTATTTGGTTGGTAGGAGGAAAAATCACCAATTTGAATTCTACTGCGTCAACTGCGAAAATTACTCTCTCGCCGTATTTTGCATACGGCTCGGTCATAATTTTCTTGTTTCCTTGTAGAATCCTAAATTGGTGATTTTTGCGTGTTCTTAGTTAGCCAGTTTTTTGCGTTGGATTTTTTGGACTGCAAACGAACCAACAATGAGTATGAACGCAAAAAAGGTCCAATCTATGAGGAATGACGTGATGTACCAGGCAATATCCAGGTTTCTCATCGGTGAATCGGGCATCAGCGAAGGTGTTGGGTATGTGGTTTGAACTGCGATTGGAAAGCCATGATCTATCATGCCGCTGTTGTAATGAAATTGCATAAAACATGTCAAAATTGTTACGATCAAACTGATCACAATGATTTTGATGGCTTTAGCAGTGACTTCGCTTTGTTCCTTGGCGTTCGTCATACACATGAGGGTTAAAAAAAAGTTTAACTATGTTTTTTAACTCGCTTGTTGTAATTCAACCTCCATGTTTGTATTTGCGGCGCGTTTTTTGAGAGCTTTGAGTTGTTCTTGGTTCATGTCTTGGCCGCGGCCTTTGAGGCTTTGCGCGGCTCGTTCTGCAGCTTGGGTTTGGATTTGATCTTCAAGGTTTTCAATTTGCGCCGCGGCGGTTTTGGAATTTTGAATTTGTCCGGTTTCGCGGCTGCGCATTTGAATATGATCGGCTTTCGTAGATTTTTCTCCACGGTTTTTAGTCACTTCTTTTTGGAGTTTGAAGATATCGTTCGTTTCTGCTTTTGTGATGTTTTTGACATCAACGTTTTGGACTTGCTGAGCTTTGCCATCGCGGTTCAAGATTTTTTCGCCACCGGTGTGTTCAGCGAGTTGTTCGTTGAGGGCACGATCGAATTCGTTATCGAAGCGGCCTTTTTTATTCTTGCTGTCAAAAGTGTTGGCATTTAAAAGTTCGCTCTTTGCTGCGAGATCGTTCAAGCCTTTGGCGATGGTGAGTCGTTTGCGTTGTTCCTGCATGACCGTTCCTCTTGCTGCTTTATCAAGTGCTTCGTCCATTTCACGATCGGTCATTTCGTCTTCATCATCAGCCATTGCTGGAATTCCTTCGTTCGGGAAAGTTTTGGTGAACTTGGAAACTAAACGGTCGTAGCCTGCTGCTGCGATTTCATCGTCCGGATCAAGATCCAAAATTTTTCCATACATTTGAATCGCTCGGCCCCATTTTTCTTTTTTATCTTCTTTGCTGGCTGCGTTTGAACCTTCGCGTTCCAAACGTGTCGCGTCGTTGCTTAGACGTTCGATTTTCTGGGTTTTTTCTGATGATTCGTTAGATTCACCAGCTTCGTCTGCTTCCGCTGTTAATTGCGCTGCATCAACGCCAAGGAGTTTGCCCAAACGTTCTGCGCGATCGCTGTAGCCAAGTTCGTAAAAGTCTTTGTTGGCTTCCTGAACATCTTTTGGAACTTCTTCCTGGAATTGTACCGTGATTTTTTTGCGTTTTGCGAGTTCGGATGTTTCAAACTGCTGGTCCCATTTTTGTTTATCGGTAAAGCTGCAATCGTTGGAAAACTCTTTCATAAATTCATCGCGGGTTTTTGCGGACATGTATTTATTTTTTACCGCATCATCCAATTTTCCTTTATATTGAGTCGTTAATTGTTCTGTGGATTCTTTGATCTTTTCGCCGGCTTCAATCGCTTTGGTTTTTTGTTCGAAATTTAAATTATAGAAATCGGTGAAACCAAGTTTTTGTTGAACATCTAATTTAAGAACTGCCGGTTCCATGGCTTCGTATTTTTTGCTGATTTCTGCGGTTTTTTTGAGGTTGTCCGGCAAGCCTTTCAACATGGCGTTTAAGACATCCATTGCTGCTTTCATGTCTTCTGGCTTGCTGGCAGTGCGGAATTTGTTTGTGTATTCGCCCCACCATTTCATGGTTTCTGCGCGATCTGCTTGAGAGAAATGTTTGGCATTTGGATCACCGTTTAACACGCCCAAATGTTTTTCTTCCATGGCACGCATCATATTTTGCAAAATAACCTGACGTTCTTTGCTGCGGCCTTTGTTAAAGTCTGATTCAAATTGGCCTCGGATTTCTGATGGGAATGCTTCAAATTTAGCAGCAATAGATTTCTTGTTTTGAGTTTCTTTGCCAAATTCTGCGATCCAGGTTTCTTGTTCTTTGACATTGAGATCTTTGAACTTCGTCATCCATTCTTTTTTGGATTCTTCGCTGAACAATGCGCCTTGTTCGGTGATGAGTTTTTCATATTTTTCGGCATTCTTTGCTTTCTTTTCCAAGTTTTCTGCAAAAGCTTTTTTCTCAACATTGTTCATGCGGCGGAACGCATCAACTTGGTCCGGAGCGTATTTGGAAACGGCTTGGTACAAAGTTTCAACCCAGGCCAATTTGCTTTTTAACGTATCGCGGGAGTTGCTGACTTCGTTTAAATAATCGCGTTTCTCTTGAAGTGAGAAGTTTTTGAAAAGTTTAATGTGATCTTCCACCACGATTTTTTGGTCGATGTTTTTTTCGCCAGTTAAACGGCTCACAAAATTATCGATGAGTTTTTTGTTCTCACCAATCACAGATTTTACTTTGACCACTGCTTGATCAATGGCTTTTTTGTCTGAACTACTGCTGTCGAGTTCGCGTTGGAGTTCCTGATAATCTTTGTCGTTTAAAATGCCTTCCATTTTGGCTTTGGACATTTCTGCGGCCATGTCCTGGCGGATGTGTTGCATTTCTTGCAAAGTGTTGGCATCAATACCGTTGTCGTTGTTCGCCAATGCATCTAATTGTTGGTCGTCAAAATCAGTGACGTTCTCGAGTTTGCGTGCTGCCATGTTAGTTTAAGCTAAAGTTTGAATTGGAGGTAATGTGACTTCCTGAGCAAGGTGTTTTACCTGCGGTTTGGAAGGGGTCGTTTCGTCAGAATCAAAAGGCAGGTTCACTTGAATGCTGCTGTGTTTGCGTTGGTGTTTTTCAGGATATTCAATGACGATCGGTTTTGGTCCAGTGTTCTCTTGGGAATTTTTCATGAGGATGTTGAAGATTTCTGTCGCGTTAATTGTTTTTACTACTTTTTCGGTTGATGGGTTTACGAGTTCGTAATCGATTTTGGCTTCAACTGCGAGCATGAATTTTTCGGTGACTTCAACCATTAACGTGAAGTTTTCGAGCGGGTTTTCGTAATTGAGGAATTCAACAATGTTTGGATGGCTGACATTTAAAAGAATCACATGCTGGAATGCGTTTTCTGAGCCTTTTTTGATGGTGCTTAATGCTGCATCGTAAAGTTTCATGAATCCTACCGGGCCGCTGGCCTGGTTTTTACCTTTCACGTTTTCTCCGGCTGGTCTAAGTGCGGAGAAGTTCACACAGGCTTTTTCGCCGTTTTGGTGAATGATAACCGTTTCTTTCATGCCTTCAAAGATCGCTTCCAAATCGTCTTCAATGTCCAAAATAATAAAGTCGCCGAGTTGTTTGTTGAGTCCGTCTACAGTTGTGAGTTTTAATCGTTCTACGCCCAAAACTTCTTCGCGTTTTTCACGAAGTTTTTTGTGCTGGTCGCGGTAGAGGATGTAGGCTTTTGCGGTTTGAGCATGGCCGTTTTCGATCAAGATTTTTTCAACCAAATCTTGAATTTGTTCAACGGTTGGAGCCGGGCTGCCTTCTTTAAAGAAGACTTCCAATACAGCTGTAACCTGGTTCGCAATTTTGTCCGCTGTGGTGCGATCGGTTCCGCCAACGCTTTGAGCAGATTTCCAGATGGCTTCGGCGATTTTTTGTTGTTCGAAGTCAACAAGGTTACCGTCTCTTTTTTGAACATGACGAATAGGTGCCATATTTAATTACGAATTATTGATTACGAATGACTGTAATGCGTCTGGATGGTAGCAAATCGGGGTGGAGGAGGGAAGCGATTTTCCATAAGAAATGTTGACGGTCTGGTTTGCTGCTGTTGTTGGTTCTTTATTCCGGCTTAATTGTCCAAATTGTCTCTTTCTTAAGCTCACCCTGGAGGCTGAACCCCGAGGCTTTTTTGTGTCCGCCGCCGCCGAAGACCCCGGCCATTTCGCTTAAATTGAGCTCGCTGTTTCTTGTGCGGAAAGATCCGCGGATGTTGCCTTTGTTGTCTTCTACCAATAATGTTGCGAATTCAGCATCTTTGACCACGCTTAAGAAGTCGATGACGCCGCTTGTTTCTACGGTTGTGGCATTGCAGTTTTGGAGTTCTTGCTGGGTAATTCCGCCCACTACAATATTGTTTGAGGTCACTTTCATGTTGTCCAAGATCATTCCCCAGGTTTTTAATTGTTCGATGCTGCGGGTTTTGTACATGTTTTTGGTGATGGTGTGCATGTCTGCGCCGGCACGCATGAGGTCGCTCGCCATTTGGTACACTTCTTCATCAACGTTGGAATGCATGAAACTGCCGGTGTCGTAATAGAGTCCGCAAAGAAGACATGTGGCGATTTTGGATGTGATGGTGATGCCGAAAAGTTTGAAAAGATTGTAGATGACAAGTGTGGTTGAAGCTGCGTTATCGATGATGAGATTCACGGTTCCGTAACCGTTGTTTGATGGATGATGGTCGATATTGATAAGCGGTTTGTTGCTTTGGAGAATTTCCGGCTGGCGATCAAGAAAACCTGTTTGAGCGGTTGAACCCGCGTCCACACAAATGATGAGATCCGTTTCTTCTAAATTAAAGTTCGTTTGAAAAGTAGTGCCATGTGGAAGGAAGCTGAGTTCTTTTGGTGCGGGATCAACACAGGCCGAAGTGACCTGGTTTCCCCAAGCCTCCAAAAGTTGGCGGAGTGCAAGATTGCTGCCAATGGAATCTGCGTCTGGGTTGCGATGGGAAATAATAACGATGCGCAGTTTTTGGCTGAACCAATTGATAATTTGAGTTGCAATATTTGGAGGTATTTCCATGGAAGTTTGTTTTTATGTGAAGGTGTGCACAAGAAAATACCTTACGCTTTTGCGCGTGCAGCGAACAAGGTTATATAAAAAAAACCTCTTGATGAAATGAAGAGAGGTTTTATTGAATGTTCAAAACTTTTTTTGGTGCGACTTTTGTCGCGTGTTTGAATTACGCTTCCGGCGGGTAAATTTGAACGCCTGTTGTTTCGTCCGTCAAAATGATGGCTCTGGTTGGGCATGATTCAGCAGCGAGTTTCATGGTCTCATCATCAGTGCCGTGTTCATCAATAATGATGGCTTTACCTTCTTCATCGAGTTGGAAAACAGATCCGGCGATGGCAACGCAAGGTGCGGCTCCAATGCAAAGGTCACGGACAACAACAACTTTCATAGGGTTTTCAGTCAAAAATACCCAGAGAAGATAAACAAAAAAAGACTGGTTGTAAAGGTTTTTCAACCCTTGTGACCAGTCTTTTTAGTTTTTGAAAAATAATTATTTCTTTACCTTGTCGTATGTCCAGTAAACTTCTACCGGCTTGTCTTTGCGGGACCATTTGATTTCGAGTTTTCCACCTTTGTAAGCGCTTGATACGGCTTTGCCGATTTTTACTGCAAGTTGGTTGATGGTTGTGTACACCATTAAACCGTTGCGGTCTGCATCAACACGTTCAACACGGTCGAGGACGTTTTTTGCTTCTGCTTCTTTGCCTAATTTGTTGATAAGATTTGTGATGTCTTTCACGTGAGCTTTAACGCCAGCACCTTGGATGTGTAAAACGCCATCAGAAAGGTGACTCATTGTTTCATGGCAGGCTGGACAAACACTTGCGCGAAGTTCGTCGATCATTTTTGGATTTAATTTTTGGAAAGGAATCCATCCTTTGCCATCGTAAACTGCGTGGCAGTAACGACAAAGGAGTTTGGTATGTCCGCCTTTTTTAGTTTTTGTGAAACCAAAAAACGGTTTGCTTCTTTCTGATTTGCTTTTGTTTGCTGGCATTTGGAGTTTGTTAAGAATGTAGAATTTTTGAATTTGGTTTGATGGGCTGTACGCGCGATTTAGTCTTTTGGCATCATTTTTACAACGTTGGCGAACATTTTGTTGGCTGAATCCCAGTTAAGGTTTTTCATATAATCTTCGATGTAGGTTTTGCGATCTGAACCGTAATCGATAAAGTAAGCGTGTTCGTACATATCTAAAACTACGATTGGCATTGCGCCCCAGATTCCACCGTGGTTGTGGCCGTCACATAAATAGTTGTGAAGACGGTTGTCGTTGAAATCGTACGCGAGAACGACCCAGCCGCGGGCTACCATTCCTGCTGCTTTGAAATCTTCGAGCCATTTGTCGTATGAACCGAACTCTTTTTCGATGGCTTTTACCAAGTCTCCGCCTTGTTGGCCTTCACCACCAAGCACGTTGAAATAGTATTCGTGTAAGAAGATTCCGTTTGCGGCAAAGCTTTCTTCGCGCTTGAGTTCGCCGTATTCGCTGTAAGTTGCGTTCGCTGCTGTGCGATCTACCGTTGCGAGTTTTTCTTCGATTTCGTTTCTTTTGTTTACGTAACCAACATAAAGTTTGTCATGATGAACAGACATTGTTTTTTCTGAGATACCTTTGAGGGGCTTGAGAAACGGCAATGGTTTTGCTTCGTATTTCATAAGAGTGGAGTTAATGTTTGCATCTTTAAGGATACGGGAAATAGGAGTTTTGGGCAAGGTTGGGGAGTTATGCGGCCAGTCCAAGTATTCCTAAAATTTTCTTTGGGTCTTGGACTTTAGCAATGACGCCTTTATTTTCCTGTGTTTTTAGTATTGGGAGCGCTTTCACGGCGACGTTTCTTTTGGCCACGCGTTCTGGGGCGAAACGTAATAATCTTTGGAGCATTTCCGGTTTTGATTCGCCATACACTGCGTGGATGCCGCGACAGCCGTAGCGGCGAACAAGTTCCATGTCTTTGGCATCGTTGTCGCCAATGATGACAACGTTTCGGCGGATTTGGTCGCGGGTCATGTTAAGAATTTGTTCTAAATTGCTGTGAGGTTTTTCGGTTGGGATTTCTGTGATGTCGAAATCTACACTGTATGCGCCTTTGTCTAAACGGTCTTGGAATTTTGGTGATAATTTTATTTTGGCTGCCGGCATGGCGTTCACTTGATGTAAAAAAAGATTGAGCCGGGAACGTTTGATGCGCATTTTTGCTTGGAAAGCCGGAGCATCCGTGAGGATGCGATTTTTGATTTTTTGTTCGGCAATTTTTTTGAATGTGGAATGAACTCCCGGATAAAGTCCCAGATGTTTGTTGCGTGCTTCGCTAAAAGCTTGTTGTGCTTTTTCGATCAAAACTGAACGATCGTAATTTGGAACATCTTTAAACATTTTTTGAAGTTCCAATGCTTGAATCAATCCTTCGTGTTCCATGGTTCCTACGGATGTGTAGAATTTTTTCATGGCATTCGCGACTTCTGGTTCCGGTTTTCCAATGTGGTCCGCGATGGCTTGCGCCATCGCTTCGTAAGCATGTACAGCGTACGTAACCCAATCCCAAATCGTATTATCGCCATCCCAAATCACATCGGTAATTTCGCCGAATTCTGGTCCGTGAAAGTTTTCCATACTTTTATCGTAGTCTTTTTTTTGAATCTAGCGCAAATCTTTTTTAGAAAGTTTTAATTTTCTTTACTGTCATGAGCAAAAGGCATAAAATGTTTTTATAAATTAATCCTTAACTCTCTCAACTATGATGGGTCGCTGCGGCTGCCACCGTATGTGCAATGGAGCAATGCTCCTTGTGTTTGGTGTGCTTTTTTTCCTCAATACTCTCGGTGTTTGGCCTGAATTTACACTCGTAAAATATTGGCCTTTGATTCTTATCGCTGCTGGTTTGCATAAGATGTTCTGCGGTTGCAGACCTGGTTGTGGTTGCTCTTCATGCGCCCCAATGAAAAATGACAGCATGATGCCTCCAAAACCTATGGCTATGCCTCCAAGAAATTCAAGAATGAAAAAATAGTTTTTTCGTTTGAAATTGAAAGCCCCGCTGCGTGAAAACGAGTGGGGCTTTTTTGTTTTCCTAAGGTTGGTCTTGAAAACTTATTCACATTTTTGCTGTTTTTTTACTGTAAAAAACGTGAGTGACTTTTGTGGGCACACCGGCGGGTCTTGACGATGCCATAAAAAAAGGATCATCATGATAGTCCTATGCAAAATCTTTTTGGACAATCCGGTGAAGGGGAGTTGTGGAAGGAGCCGCTTGCGTTTCTTTTGCGCCCGAAGACGTTGGAAGAGTATTTTGGACAGGAAGATATTGTTGGTGACGGGAAATTGCTGCGCGAATTGATTAAAGAGGACAAACTTCATTCGATGATTTTTTATGGTCCGCCAGGAACCGGTAAAACCACGTTGGCAAACATAGTGGCTGCGGAAACTGAGGCTGAATTTGAAACAATGAGTGCGGTGACGGGTGGTGTTCCAGAATTACGAAAAGTTGTGGAACGGGCGAAAGAGCGAAAAGAGATGGGTTTTAGAACGCTTTTGTTTGTGGATGAAATCCATCGTTTTAGTAAGTCACAGCAGGATGCGTTGTTGCCGCATGTTGAAGATGGAACAGTGATTTTGATTGGTGCAACGACAGAGAATCCTTCGTTTGAGGTGATTTCGGCTCTTTTATCGCGGTCGCAGGTGTTTGTGTTTAAGGCTTTGGATGAAGTTGCTTTGGGTGGAATTTTGGATCGTGCAGTGAAGAAAGTTTCTGAACTTACGGGTCGTGCGGAAGCTAACAGTGGTGCGGGCGTGAAGATCGATGAAGAAGGGCGGAATTTTTTGATTCAGTTTGCCAATGGCGATGCGCGTTCGCTTTTGAACACGTTAGAAATCGTGCTCAAGCTGGTGAAAGAAGATGTTATTCAACACGAACAAATTCAGAAGATCCTCCAACGAAAAAATTTGCGATACGACAAAAAAGGGGAAGAACATTACAACATTATTTCTGCGCTTCATAAAAGTATGCGGGACAGCGATCCGGACGGGGCGTTGTATTGGATGATCCGAATGCTTGAGGGCGGCGAAGATCCACTTTATATTGCGCGTCGGTTGATTCGGTTTGCTTCTGAGGATATTGGAATGGCTGATCCGAATGCGTTACAACATGCGGTTGCGGTTCAGCAGGCGTGTCATTTTAATGGCATGCCGGAATGTGGTGTGAATTTGGCGCAATGTGTGATTTATTTGAGTATGGCGCCAAAAAGTAATGCGGCGTATGTGGCGTACGGTGCGGTTCAACATGAAATCCGCGCGAGTGGAAATCTGGAAGTTCCTTTTCATATTCGGAATGCTCCAACCAAACTCATGAAAGAGTGGGGTTACGGAAAAGATTATCAATACGCCCACAAATTTGAGGAGGGAATTGCAGGCCAGGTTCATTTGCCGGATCAACTGAAGGGCAAGCATTTTTATACTCCGACGGACCGAGGAATTGAGGCGAAAATTAAAGATAAACTCGAAAAGATTCGCGAACAGTTTGGTCGTTAATTCTTTTTACCTTTTTTCTGAAAAAAGTAGATATAAAGAATTGGCAAAATTCCGAGTGAGTTGATGATGAAGATGAAGAAGAACCAGACTGGTTGTTTATTTCTTGCGGAATGCCACATGCCAAATGCTTTCCAAACGAGGTCCCAAATGACTAAAGGGATAATCCAATAGAGGTTTCCCATGAGCTGCGGATCGAGATTCAACATAGGCGTAGTTGTTAAGGTTATTTGAGTATACACCCACTTTTGATTTCTTCGATTTTTTTCATGCCTGTTTGAAAAAGTTCTTCAAAAGTTGTTGAGGGATTTTTTGAAAGTTGCAGGAGCAGGCTTTCGGTGATGCCGCCTGGAGTAGCAACGGAAATCATCATATCCTGAAAGTTTCCTTTGGCCCGGATTTCTTCAGTGATTTCCCAAGTGATAGTTTTTGAAATATTGAGTTTTTGTTCAATGAATTGGGCATAACCGTTGAGCCATTCTTGGGCGTTTTGATTGTGGGCGAAATGCCAGGCGGAAACTCCGGGAAGACAGCCGATGAGCACTGCAAAGGTATCGATGTCGTCTTCGGATTTTGCTGCGATGAGTGGATTTTGGCTGATTGGTTTTAAAAGTTCGTCCGTGATTTCATTGGGCTGGGCGATGATTTGGCGGAAATGGATGTCAGCCATGGCGCGAATGACTTTGTTTGGGATTCCTTGCGCGATTTGTGTGGCGGGAATTGAGCCGATGAAGGAAAGAATGATTGCTTCTGGATTGAGATGCGGTTTTATTTCGTTCAGAACTGCGGGAAGTTGTGTGGGACGAACCGTGATGATGAGAATGTCTGCGGTTTTTGCGATTTGGATGTTTTGAGTTTTGTCAGTGGAAATGATGAGCTGGTTCGTTGAAGTTTGTTCAATTTTTTGAGCAAGTGCTTTGCCAAAATGGCCGTAGCCGATGAGCCCAATAGTGAGTGTTGTTTTCATAAAAGCGTTGTGGTGTTATATTTCGGCCATGATAGCAGCAAAAGAGCCTTCGGTTCAACAATTCGGGAAAATTTTGAGCGAATGGTATGCGCAGCATAAACGTGATTTGCCCTGGCGCAACACACATGATCCGTACTTGATTTGGGTTTCGGAAATTATGCTTCAGCAAACCCAAGTTGATCGGGTGAAAGATTATTACGCTCGTTTTTTAAAACGTTTTCCGCATGTTGAAGATTTGGCGAGTGCAAGTTGGGAAGAGGTTTTGGAACAGTGGCGCGGGCTTGGGTATTATCGTCGGGCACGGAATTTGCATAAGGCTGCTGGTGTAATTGTGAATGAACATGGTGGAAAGTTTCCGCGCACATATGAAGGTTTGCAAAAACTTCCTGGGGTTGGTTCGTATACAGCTGCTGCGATTGCGGGATTTGCGTTTGGCGAAAAGGTTCCGGCGTTGGATACGAATATTTCGCGGATTTTTGAAAGGATTTTTAAGGAGAAGTGGACAGCGTTGAAACCTGGAGAAAAGTTTTTATTTGCGCAGAAATATATGGGCGATTTGAGTGCTCGTGATTTTAATTATGGTTTGATGGATTTGGGTTCGCTGGTGTGCACGGCGCGGGTGGCAAAGTGTGAAAATTGTCCGTTTGAGGAGTTTTGTTGTGATGGGGAGGCGCACGTTAGTGCGCCGAGTGGGTCGCGCATGGCGCGAGGTTTAACTTTTGCGGATAAGCCAAAAAATAGCAAACGTGGGTACAAGGCTGGCGAAGCACAAGATTCGTTAAAAGTTGCGGCAGGTGTGCTCATCCACAATGGAAAAATTTTGATTGCTAAAAGACCAAAAGGGAAGCCGCTTGCCGGCTTGTGGGAATTTCCTGGTGGAAAATTGGAGGCGCGCGAAGACGAGCGCACGTGTTTAAAGCGCGAATTTATGGAAGAGTTGGGGATTGAAGTTTCGGTTCGTCCGGCGTTTTACAAAACGGACACGGAACATGATGGTGTGGCGATTCGATTGAGTTTTCATCGTTGTAATTTGCTTTTGGGCGAGCCGAAAGCTTTGGAAAACCAGGAGTTGCGATGGGTTGGTGTGAGCGAACTTGATGCGTTTGAATTTCCGAGAGCGAATGATGAAGTGGTGAGTTTGCTCAAGGAAAAGAAGGCCATGTTTTATGGATGATTCATTCTTGGTTTATTTTCACCCTCCGAGCTTAATTCGGGTTGTTGATTTTTTTGACGAAGCCTAAATAGCCGTTGCGGTTGTCGATGCGGATGCGGTTGAGTTGCAATAAGTCTCCGGCCAGATTGGAATAGCCAGGTTTGGTGGTGAGGCCGATTTTATAACCGGCATCTTTGGTGAGTTGTAATGTTTCGTCGTTGTATTTTCCGGAAGGGTAAACGAGCGTGTCGATGGGTTTGTTGAGGAGTTTTTCTAAATAGGTTTTGCTGTCATTGATTTCTGGTTTTTGGTTTTTGATGATGCTTAGATCTGGGTGATTGACGGTGTGAGAAAGAATTTCGAAACCTTCGGAGTCGATGGTTTTTACCTGGTCTGGGCTCATGTACGTTGTTCCGTCCATTTTTCCAGTTATGATGGCTTCGGAAGCGGTGAAACCGTATTTTTGTAAAAGTGGACGGGCTGTGGTGTAAAAATCTTCGTAGCCGTCATCAAATGTGAGGATGATGCTTTTTCCTGTGATTGGTCCTTTAATTAAATCTTCCACGTGAATGGTTTTGTAACCTTGTTGAGAAAGATATTTGAGGATTTTTTCGAAACTGGCTGGGTTGATTGAGAGGTTGTAGCCAAGCAAATCTTTGGCAGGGTTTACGGATCGAACGTAATGGAACATGATGATTGGAACTTCGGTCGCAGCAAAATTTCCAGGTTTTGGTGGAGTGAGGACAATACTGTCTTGAACGACTGGTGTGATTGGAATCGCTGGAGTTGTTGAAATGCGATCGTGTATCCCTTTCGACACATCACTTTCGTCACTACATCCATTCAGGAGCAGAACTGAACTTATGAGAATTCCAACCAGCAATTTGCGCTGAATTTGAAAAGATTTATGATTCATAGAGTTTATGCTATGCTTCTTTTTAAGAGAAAACAACTATGAATAAACAAAAAACTATTATTGGTATTGATGTTGGCGGGACGAAAATCCATGCGGGATTGTTTTATGCTGATGATTTTGTGTTACTTGAGGAAAAACGGGTTGTTACCAACCATGATCATGGTTTTGAAGAGGTTTTGTATCAAATTACCCAGTTGGTTCAAGATTTGCGTGGCAAAGATACGATTGCAGTTGGAGTTGGGTTCCCTGGATACATCAATCATAAGACGGGAATGTTGTATCGCACGCCCAATTTGCCTTTGGAAAAACCTTTAAATGTTTTGCAATATTTACGCGATGCGATTGATTTACCGGTTGCTGTTGAAAATGATGCCAAACTTTTTACACTCGCGGAATATGAAAAGAACTGGAAACATCAGGTGCAGCATTTGGTTGGTTTAACGCTTGGAACCGGACTTGGTGGCGGTCTTATTTTGAATGGAGAACTGTATCGTGGTCGTGATGGTTTTGCTGGTGAATTTGGACATGTTCGATTTGGTTTGGATCATGAGTTTGAAGATTTTGTTTCGGGAAAAGGTAAACGTGATGAGCTTGGAATTTATTTGGGAACGTTGTTGAGCAATATTATTCAGGTGTTTAATCCGGAAGCGATTGTGCTTGGTGGTTCTGTGAGTAACGATTTTGAAAGAGTTCAAAAAGTTGTGTGGGAAACGATTCGTAAAAGAACATTGGAACAAAGTTCACTCAATTTGAAGATTGAGGTTTCGAGATTGGAAAATCCTGCCACGATTGGAGCGGCAATGTTGTCTGCTCACTACTTTTTATAGTAGACTATCTTTAATTATCACTTTCATTCTTTTTACCCTCATTCTATGAAAATGAAACGGCTTTCACTTACGGCAGGGGTTGCAACATTGTTGCTTGGTTCAGCAATTGCTCCGGCTTTTGCTGCAACATCTGGTCAGCTTTTTACTGATGTTTCAACATCTACTCCTCATTACACTGCAATGGCGTATTTAAAGGCACATGGTGTGATTAGTGGCTATCCGGACGGTTCTTTTAAGCCAACTCAACCAATCAGCAGAGTTGAAGCTTTGAAATTAATTTTGATTCCACAATTTAAACACTGGGAAAAAGCTCAGGATGTTTTCTTGGCAGGCGATTCAACTCCGGTTTCTTTTAAAGATACGGATAAAAGCCAATGGTATTGGCAATATATTCAAGATGGTTACGATAATGGCATCGTGAATGGTTATCCAGACGGAACATTTAAACCAGCAAGTAGTGTGAATACTGCGGAAAATTTGAAAATGTTACTCACTCGTTATTTTGAAGATGACTCAACAAAATTGACTGATGTTCCACTCACTTTGATGTTTTCCGATGAACAAGGTGGGGCTTGGTATGTAAAATATTTGAACGAAGCTGGAACAATGCATGTTCTTGATGCCGGCGTTTCTGGCAATGGTTTCCCGGGAAACACGGTGAGCCGCGCAGAATTTTCTGAAATGGTTTATCGTTTGATGAAAATGGATGATGACGGTTTGGATAAGTTTGATGAATCCAATACTCCTGCTGCAGATCTTTCTACAACGGGGACGGCTTCCGGATCAACTTCAAATGGTGGAATGAACACAACTACGGGCGGAGCTGGTACTTCAACCTTCACTTCAAACGGAATGAAATTTACCCTTCCAGCTGGCTGGACATATGATAAAACTCAAACAACAGAAAATATTGATAACATCACTTTTTCAACTCAGGATGCTACGGAAGGAAAAGTTACTGTTTCGGTAATGATTATGCCTTCTTTTGATCAAAATGATCAGTCTGATGAAACATTGCTCAAAACTTCTGCGTCTGGCGCAAAGGTTTATTCTCATACTGCAAACAATTATCAATGCCAAACATCATGTTTTTATCTCCAGAATAAAGGCAAACTTTACAATGTGACCTTTGGATTACCTACTGTTGAAGCGACAAGCATGCCTTCTAAAATCCAGATTTCGGATGATGAAGCATTGAATATGATTGCTTCGGTGAAATAAGGTGTAATACTTTTTCGGTTAAACTGTTTGTTATAACTCGGGTTTATTACTTCCTTTCTTTACCTTATGAAAATGAATCGGGTTTCCCTCAGTGTTGGGGTTACAACATTACTTCTTGCTTCCGCGATTGCGCCGGCTTTTGCTGTAACTGGTGCAGGTCAGTCTTTCACCGATGTTTCGGCATCAAATCCTCATTATGAGGCAATTATGTATTTGAAATCCGCAGGAGTTATTGGTGGATATCCAGACGGTTCTTTTAAACCAGATCAAAATATTTCCAGAGTTGAAGCTTTGAAATTGATTTTGGTGCCACAATTTAAACACTGGGTGACTGCTGACGGTCCGATCGATGCTGGTGCGTCAACTCCGGTTTCTTTCAGTGATACTGATAAAAATTCTTGGTATTGGACGTATATTCAAAAGGGTTATGACGATGGTTTGGTTCAAGGTTATCCAGATGGCACTTTTAAACCTGCATCAAATGTGAATAAAGCTGAAAATTTGAAAATGCTTTTGACCCGTTATTTCGCTGACGAACCAGAAATTTTAATTCCATCGTCAAATAATAAGGGAATTTATATCATGGATAATGGCGATTTCAATGATGTGGATCAAACCGCTTGGTATGCGAAATATTTTAATGCCGCTGCGGGTCTCCGTGTTGTTGATGGTAAATATCTTGGTGAAGGTAATGATTCCGGTCCAGCTGTGAGTATTCATCCTTCTGCATATATCACCCGCGGTGAATTTGCGGAAATGGTTTTCCGTCTGATGAAAAAGGATGACGACGGTACAGATTGGTATGTTCCTGGATATGCTGCTTCAACGGTAAAAATGTTGGATTTGAGTTTTGCTCTTCCAACCGGCTGGTCTGTTGATAAAACTGAAAGCAGTTCGACAAGTACTGGTACCGTTGTTACAACTGACATGAAAGTTCCAGATCCAAAATATACGGTAACGATTCCAGTGGAGATTGTGAAAAATCCGAATTATGCGACGATGGACGATGTTCAAAAGGGAGCTTTGTTGAAAACGACTGATTCCGGTGCAAAAATTTATGAGAATGAATGTGCTCCTGGTATTGCTTGTTATTATGTTGTTTATGCAACAAGAGTTTGCCCACCAACAAATGATTCAACGCCAACATGTCAGGCAATCGTTGAAAATATTTATGATGTGAGTTTTGGTGAACCGAACAGCAATGAACCTGCTCCAGCGAATTTGGATGGTCCGTGGTTTCCTTCTACAACGGTTACAGCTGCGGACACATTAAATTTTGTGGCTACGGTGAAATAGTGTTTCGTTCGTGAAATAAATTTTGATCAAATAAAAAGAAGCGGTTTGGAATTTCCAGCCGCTTCTTTTTGATATGCAATTGAGTTTTAATCCGCGTGAATTTGTTTCACGCGAGCGGATTGATAGTTTAGAGATCTTTGTATTCTAAACCGCCAATGAAATCTGCTTTGCCGATGTTTACGCCGTTTTTACGCATGATGTCGTAGGCTGTGGCGTAATGAAAGAAAAAGTTTGGGAGTGCTGATTGTGTGACGTATTCAAAGCCTAAGAGATATTTGCCTGGATGGAAGGGAAGCATGATTTTGATGTTTTCTTTTCCTGCAACTTGTTCCGGCTTAATGGTTTTGAGGAATTCGATGGTTTTTGCTATACGTGCTTTCACTTCTTCAAAAGTTTTTTCGTTGTCTTCGTATTTTGGCATTTCGATTTCTGCCAAGCGTGCAGCGGTTCCTTTGGCATTGTCGGAAACGATTTGGATTTGGCGAATGAGTGAAAATTGATCAAAAATGAGACGGTCGTTGAAAAGTGCTTCCATTTGTTTTTCGACAGGAAGACGTTCAGAAGCTTTGGTTTTTGCATGTTCAAGGGCTTTGTCTAAAACTCCGGAAAGAGCTGTGAGTGACTTCATCATCACTGGAATCGTCATTGAGTAGAGGTTTGTCTGTTCCATAATTCGAGGTTATTAAGTGGTAGAGGTATTCTATATTTTTATGAAGATTTTTGAAATATTGATAATTGAAAATCGATTGTTGTGATAAGTTCTTTCTTTTCTTTTATGCGAAGTTTTTTTTCTTCGCTCAGGCGGAAGAAGTATGGTGTCATTCCAATGAGATTTTGAATGTTTTCCTGGTTTTTGAGGTGGATTTTGTCCGTGATGTTCATGGTTTTGAGCTCTGGCATATTAAGATTTTCGGACAAATTGGAAGAGTTTCCTTGGAGTTCGGCTTTTTCGTAAATGAGTTCTGCGAGTTCTTGAAGATGTGTTGGTCCTGGCCGCACAACAATAATTTTCCCATTGGGTTTGAGAATTCGAGCGATTTCCTGCGGATCTAACGGTGCGAAAATTGAGAAAATGAGATCAAATGAGCGGTTGCAATAGGGGAGTTGGAAATTGCTGCCAATGCAGAAATAAATGTGTGGATCTCTTTTCGCTGCTTTTTGAATGGCTGATTTGGAAATATCAACGCCCCAAAGTTGGAATTCGTTTTTATTTTTGGTGAGGTATTGTTCAAGTTTTTGGGTGTAGAATCCTTCGCCGCAACCGAGATCTAAAATGTTTGCTCCAGGTATTTTGCTGACGGCTTCTGCAATTGTTTCGTTGAGTTTTTTGGCTAATGGATCGTAAAATCCTTGTTCCAAAAAGTTGGTGCGGTTTTGGATCATTTCTTTGCTGTCGCCCGGGTCTTTGGAGTTTTTTTGATTCGCTAATAACAGGTTTACGTACCCTTCTTTGGAAATATCGTAGCTGTGTCTTTGTTCACAGACGAAAGTTTTTCCTTCTTTTTTTAATCCTTTGTTGCAGACCGGACATTTGTACATGCGTATATTTTGTTGAGAATAACTTTTGCAGTATAAACCTTTTTTATGGTGATAATAGGGCTTGTTGACAGAAAATTTATGAGGATATATACTTGATATATCAACTATTATTCAATTATATTTCAATATTATGTCGATGGAAATAAGTAGCTCATTAAAGTTTTTTTTGAATTTGGCCAAAGTTCAGGCGGTGGTGAGTCGTCGTTTTGATGGCGGTTTGGGGGGTGTGAGTTTGAATGAATTTATGATTCTTTTTCAATTGAGTCAGGCTGAAGATGGCAAATTACGCAGAGTTGATTTGGCTGAAAAGATCGGGCTTACAGCTTCCGGCGTGACAAGAATGCTGGTTCCGATGGAAAAAATTGGTTTAGTGAAAAGAGAAATGAACGATCGTGATGCCCGTGTTCGTTATGTTGCGATTGCACCGGGTGGAAAACGTGTGATGAAAGAATCGCTGGATCGTGCGGAAATTTTGTCTGACGATATTATCACCTCTTCCAAAATCAAGAAAATTGAGGAACTCTCAAAGATCTTGATTGAACTTGGAGGAAGTGTGAAATAGCTTTATTTTGCGTCCAAAGCCAGGGTTTCATCGATGCGGATTTGGGCGATGAATTCTGGAACGTGGGAAACGAGAACCATTGCGCCTTCGTATTCGTTTAAAGCTGCGGCGATTACTGGCAAATGGCGGAAGTTGATGTGGTTTGTTGGTTCATCAAGAATGAGCAAACCTGGTTTTTGAAGCACAAGACGGGCAAAAGAGACCAAGCCTTTTTGTCCTTCAGAAATAGTCCCAACTTTGCTGTAAATTAAATCTTTGCCGATTAAAAATCCTGCGGCTACTGAACGTAAATGTTCTTCCAGCATTTCGTCTCCGGACATTTTAAGGGCTTCAGAAAGCGATTGGTGAACGGTGTGGTCAAAATTTAATGTGGAGAAATCTTGGCGATAATATCCAACACGAATGTCGTCAGCAATTTTTGCACCTTTGGCTGTGCCTTCGGCGAGCGATTCTAACAATGTACTTTTGCCGATGCCATTTGGACCGGTGAGTAATAAATGTTGGTTCTTTTTGACAACTACATTCGCTTTTTTGGTTGTGGCTTTGTGGTCTTTAATCACAGAGAAAGAGGTGATTTTTAAGATTTCACCAACTAAATCTTCTTGGGCAGGAATCGTAAAATCGCGAATGGTTTTGTCTTCTCTGCGAACATCAACTTTGTTTTCTTCAAACTCTTCAGCTTTTTCACGCATGCGTTTTGCTACTAATCTTAATTTGCCTCCTTTGTTGGCAAAGAAGTTGGCTTTTTCTTTGTTGTCTTGAATTCCTTTGGCAAGCTGAGCATTTTTGCGGTTTTCTTTTTCGATGCGGGCTGCGATTTCGGCTACAGCATCATAATAGTTACCAACGTATTGTTCTACTTTGTGGGTGTGAACGTCGAGATATAAAACTCCTTCTGTGAATGAGTTTAAGAAGTCTTCATCATGGGAAATAACAATGCAGCTTTTTGGATAATTGATGATGAATTCGGTGAGATGTTCGATTCCGGCTTTGTCTAAATTGTTTGTTGGTTCATCCAAAAGTAAAAGATCCGGGTCTTGAATCAGGGCTGAAGCAAGCAATAATCTGGCTTGTTGTCCGCCGGAAAAAGATTTTACGATGCGGTCGTGAGGTGCCTGAAGATTTACGATTTGGAGAACGTTATCGATTCTGCGGCCGATGTCGTATTTTTTTTCACGGAAGTTTTTTTGGAAAAATTCTTCAATAGTGAGTTCGCGATCGTCGTGAGGAATGACTTGGTGTGAAACGGCAATGCTGAGGCCAGGAACGCGGTTTACAGAACCGGATTGTGGTTTGAGTGATCCGGCAATGAGTTTAAAAATGGTGCTTTTGCCAGCGCCGTTTTGGCCCATGAAAGTGATTTTGGTATTTTCGCGAACGGAAAAATCGACTTCGTCCAAAATGGGTTTTTTGTGTTCGAATTCAAATGAAACTGAATCAAAACTGATGATGGTATCGTTCTGTGATGACATAAAATTATTTTAAGAAGTTATCTTTTAAATTATGAGTCTGGGCATATTCGCGGATGATTTTTAAGAAAGCACCGCCATATTCTGCAAGTTTCTTTTGTCCTACGCCCGTTACGAATGAGAAGGTCTCATCGCTTTGCGGCAGATAGAAAGCCATTTCTCGCAATGAAACGTCGCCGAAAATAATAAATGGTGGAACACGTTTTTGGTCAGCAATAGATTTTCTGAGTACGCGGAGTTCTTCAAACAGCGGTTGGTGATAATCTTGGATGAGATTATTTTTTGAATCTTTTTTGATTTTGGTTCTGGTGTTTGTGGCTTTTTCTAAAGCATCAGGAGCGATCACAGATTTTGTGAGTGTGATTTCGCCACGGGTTGTTAATAACATGCGGCCGCGGTCTGTGACTTTAAGCAGAGGATATTCGCCTTGGGTTTTGAGGAGGATTTTTTTGGCGATGAGAAGTTCAATAATTTCTTGAAGATCAGCTTGTTTTTGGCCTTTTGCAACGCCGAAAACAGTGAGTGTGTTGTGTTGGCGTTCCATGACTTTTTTGGTTGTCATGCCGCGTAAAATGTCGATAATGTAGCTTGCGCCAAATCGTTCTTCCACACGAAGAACTGCTGAAAGAATTTTTTGAGTAATTTCTGTGGCATTGAAATCTTCTTTTGGTGAAAGACAGCGATCGCAGCTTTGGCAGCCTTCTGAAGTCTGTTCCAAAATTTCACCGAAATATTTTAAAAGATACGCTCTGCGGCAAGATTGAAGTTCGGCATATTCAATAATTTTTGCGAGCATTTCTGTGGCAGCAGCGCGTTGTTCGCTATCGGAAATTTGATTGATGAAAAAGTTGTGTTTGATTTTATCGCCGTAGGAAAAGAAAAGAACGCATTCGCTCGGAAGTCCGTCGCGGCCGGCACGGCCGGTTTCTTGATAATATGACTCAACACTTTTGGGAAGATCATAGTGAATGACTAGGCGTACATTTGGTTTATCAATTCCCATGCCAAAGGCAATGGTTGCAACGATAATTTGGGTTTCATCACGGATAAACTCTTCTTGAGTCTTTTTGCGTTTTTCTGGATCCAGACCGGCGTGATAGGCTTTTGCTCGGAAATTTTCTTCACGCAAATTTGCGGCAAGTTCTTCCGTGCTTTTGCGGGAAAAACAGTAAATGATGACGGATTCTCCCTGATATTTTTTAAGCAGAGATATGACTTCGGCCAGGGAATTTTTTTTGCCACGGACTTGGTAGGTGAGGTTTTTGCGGTTAAAGCTTGAGATAAATACTTTGCCTTGTTGTAAATGAAGTTGGTCAATAATGTCCGAACGAACTTTGCTTGTTGCGGTTGCAGTGAGTGCGATAAACGGAATATTGGGAAAATTTTTGCGTAAAGATTTTAAATTGCGATATTCAGGACGGAAATCGTGACCCCATTCGGAAATACAATGCGCTTCATCAATGGCGATAAGTTCAACTTTGAGTTTTTTTAAAAGATCCTGGAAATCAGGAAGAGCCAGTCTTTCCGGAGCGACATACAGAATTTTAATTTCGCCTTTTTGAAGACGGTACTCAATATTGCGGATTGTTTCGTAGGGAAGGGAACTGTTGATGAATTCGGCTGCTATGCCGTTGGCTTGCAAAGAATCTACCTGATCTTTCATTAATGCGATCAACGGCGAAATAACCAAGGTTAAACCTTTGAGTTTTAGCGCAGGCAGTTGGTAACATAGCGATTTTCCTCCGCCGGTTGCCATAATGACCAAGGCTTCCTGTTTTGCAAGAACGTGACTGATGATTTCTTCCTGGAGCGGACGAAATGTGTCATAGCCAAAATAAGTCTTCAGTAATTCTTGCATAATCCTCAAGATGGAATGGTAGCGCCAAGGAGAATTGAACTCCTGTTGACGGATTGAAAATCCGCTGTCCTAACCACTAGACGATGGCGCCGGGGGTGCACAGGCAAATAGCCCAAATTTTGCTATGAAAGTATAGCGATTCGGGTTTGCTTGTCAATGTTGTTTGTTAGTATCCAAGCCTTGTTGTTGCTGTTTGAACAGCTTTGATGTTTTCGAGGAAATGATTGTATCCGATGGTTACAGTTGAGAAAACATTAGTATAAAATCCTAAATTTTGTGCTGTAGCTATGGAATCTTCATCAGAATATCCACTAAAACAGATATCAATGGTCTCTGGTTGGAGCTTTTCAATTAGGGGTTGGACGGCTTGTAAGGTTTTTCCACTTACCGCATCATTTTCGCATACGATAATTTTTTTAGCTTTTTTAACTCTTTCTTTTTCTTTTCCTATAGCCATCCAGTGCGGTTTTCTGTTGTTCCATTTTTTGGAATGACGAATATAACGTGTCGGTTGTCCAATCATTTCTAAGACATTAGTAAGAGCGGAACATCCGGTTTGAATTCCTATCGCAAGGTCATATTCTCTCTTTTTTATTTCCATTGCGGCATTATAATCGTCAACTCTGTATCCTTCTTTAAAACCAAATTCAGCTCGATATTTTTCGAGTGCAGTACGAATCGGGCCTGTGATTTTTGTAATTTGATCGCAATCGGGGCTATCAAGCAGCGCGTCGATATTTTCTTTTTTAAATTCATTAGGCCTTGCTTTATGATAGATTGAGATTGCAGTCTGAATATCGTTATCGTCGCCCCATTTTAAGGCTGTCTGAAGTAAATCATAATGAGGTTCTTCATCTTTGGTATAAATGCTTTTTCTCATTCTTGCGATGATTGCCTCAGGCTCATCTAATAGGTTTGAATACTTATAGGCGAGATAAAGGTTTTTATCGTCTTTGATTCCTAATTCAATGATTTTTTGGGCTAATTCTTTTGCTCTTTTTTTGTCTTCTTCGGAAACATCAGATCTATCTAAAAATTCTCTTAAATTACAGGGCAGAACATGATAATCCTCAAAGAGAACTTCTTGTAATTCTAGAGCTGGGTTACGTGTATTAGTCATCATTTTATTCCCTGAGGGATTGGAGGTTATTTTGAACTAAAATGTTAATTTTGTCAATGGTCTGGATGTGTATGGTAAACTAGGAATATGGCTTATCAAGAAGCACAAAAAGTCGTTCTACTGCTCCATGGAATTTACGATAATTCCAAGGATTTTGCTGCGATGGAAAAGTTTTTGCAAAATGAGGGTTTTGAAACGCATGCTTTGGATTTAAAGCCGAGTGACGGGAAAGTTGCGATTGAGGTTTTGGCTCAGCAGGTTGCGGATTATGTGGAAGCAAATTTGGCGAAAGCGCCGAAATTTGATGTGATTGGTTTCAGTATGGGTTCGCTTGTGGCTCGATATTATATTCAAAAACTGGGTGGGAAAGCCCGTGTGGAAAGGTTTGTGATTATTTCTGGTCCAAACAAAGGTTCGCCTTGGGCTTATTTTTTCCAAAGACCTGGATTTAAACAAATGCGTCCTAAAAGTGATTTTTTGAAGGAATTGAATAAAAATTTGGATGAATTGAAAGGGGTGAAAACGTTATGTTTGTTTACGCCTTTGGATGTGACGGTTCCGGCAGCAGGTACTATTTTGCCTGAAATTCCACATCGAAAAGTTTGGGTTTTGGCCCATCCGCTGATGATGGAAAGTAAAAAAGTTTTTAGGCTGATTGGAGATTTTTTGAAATAGAAAACTATTTCTTTGGCGCGTTCGGATCTTGAACGTACGTCAGTCCTGTTGGAGCCAGCATGTTTTTTGCGGCGATTTTGGCTTGGATTGTTTTATAGGCCTGGGCCTGGATGATTTTTTCTAAAAGTTGTTCGTTTTGTTCTAAAAAGTTTTCTTTATCTACTTGTTGCTGTTGAAGAATATAACCTTTTTGAGTGGCCAAACTGGTGTTCAACAAAAAGACGATGCTCAATAAAATAATGATTCCGAGCAATGTGAACATCAAAAGGTAAATGCTTTTTTTGATTTCCTGGGACAGCGTGGCTTTACGGGAAATGATTTTTCCTTCTTTTTTGCGGTACTTAATGTCTTCAAAAGAAAGACTTTCTGCCATTAGGAAGGTTCTGAGAGAATTTGAAATTGGGTAACGATAATTCCAGCGCTTGGGCTTGCGATTGCTGCAAATGCGGATTTGGAAAGGTCGAGTTCAACACCTGTGGCATATGGTCCACGGTCATTCACTTTTACTTTGACCTGTTGGCCATTGGCAAGGTTTGTGACTAAAAGTTCTGTTCCAAGCGGGAGCGTTTTGTGTGCGGTTGTGTAGACTGCAGGATTGTATGGATCGCCACTGGAAGTTCCGTGACCAGCAAGCGCGTCTGCGTAATAGGTTGCGCGGCCAAAATGGTAGTTATTGCTGCTTTCTAATAAACGGTAAATAAGTTCTGCAAAATCTCCGCGATTGAGCATTTCATCGCCGTTTAAATCACCGCCACTGCGGGTTTCTAAAAAGAGTCCGCGGTCTTGGGAAACTTGAGCATAGGGGGCAAACCAGACATCTACAGGAACATCGTTGTAGGGAGGTTGGTCTATGGTTACAGGAAGTTCGTGATTTTCTTCCAATAACACCATTTTTAAACTTTCCACTTTGTTGATCGTTTTTTCCGGTTGGAATGTACCGTCAGGATAACCGCCAACAATGTCGTTCGCGACTCCTTTTTGAACGTATGGTGCGTACCAAGCATCAGATGGAACATCAGAAAAAGTTTTTGCAGTTGTTGACGTTGCTGCGGTTTTTGGTTGAACTTTGTTGATGGTTCCTAAAATAATTTTGAGTGCTTCAGCACGATTGATCTGTTTTTCCGGCTGAAAGGTTCCATCGGAATAACCATCGATAATGTGGCGGTCTTTCAAAAATTTGATGGCCATAAAATGGTCATCGCCAACATGAACATCACTAAAAGCATCAGTTTGATCTGGTGTAACAATTGGGCCGTCTGGTTGAGTTGTTTGGGCAAAAGCTAAAGGTGCGGTCAAACCAAGAATCCAGAGAAAGCTTATGACTGATGTTGAAATTTTTTTCGAACTCAAAGTTTTTGTTGTCATACAGTGATTCAACAAGGTTTAAGCTTTTGGCTTGATGGTAATATGACGGAAATCGCCTTCACCAACACTTTCAGTCATCAAATCAGCGAATTTTTCTGCAAGGTGCAAATGCACAACACGGCGGAAATATGGTGACATTGCTGGCAAAGATTGAGGACGTTGAGTTTTTTTCACCATGTCAGCTTTGCGTTCTGCAAGTTTGATTACGTTTTCTTCCTGGCGTTTGCGGTAATCATCAACATCCAAAAGAATTTTGTATTCTCCAGGTTGTTTGTTCCAGATCATGATTTTCAAAAGGTTCTGCATCGCAAAAATGTTTTCACCATGGTGGCCAATCAAAAGGCTTGGTTCTTCACTTTCGATGTTGATGCGATATGTGTCATCGCGTTTATCGATTTTGATTTTACGGAATGGAGTCGAAATGCGGTTCAAGATTTCCTCAACGGTTTCCTGCAAAAGAGTTTCCATGGTGTTAAAAAATTAGAGAGTAGTAAGTAAAGTTAGAGAGCACTCACTGTGCTCAAGGGTCACTATTTCTTTTCGATCACGCGGACTTTTACATTATCCTTTGTCATTTTTTTGTTAACCACAAGCTGTTGTGCAATACCGTACAGCGTGGAAGTGCTCCAATATATACCAATACCTGCAGGAGCGGAAGCTGTAAAAATTGCGATCATTGCTGGCATCATATACATCATCATGTTGTTTGCTGTATCCATTTCTGTTTTCACTTTTTCGCCATTTTTCTTTTGGGCACGAACGATTGCGAGTTTCATTTGGAAGAATTGGAAACCTCCAACAATGATTGGCAAAACAAAAACGTTTACTTTCGTGAGATCAAGGATTCCCAAAAAGAGAACATTGATTGAGCTGTAATTAAAGCTTTGGAGTCCGCTATACAAAAGGTAAGCATTATCAGGATTCAAACCGTTTTGAACCACTTGGTACAAAGCGATAAGAATAGGGAATTGGATGAGTAAAGGCAAACAACTACCGAGTGGATTTACTTTATGTTCCTTCATAATTTCCATGGTTTCTTTTCCAACCATTTCTTGATTGTCCTTATATTTTTCTTTGATGTGGTTGAGTTTTGGTTGAACTTCCTGCATGCGACGTTGTGATTCCAAAGCACGTTGATTTGGAATGAGCAAAATCGTTCTAATAAGTAACGTGAGGAGAATAATTGCAAATCCTAAACCATGACCAGGAATAACACTGAGGAGGAAAATTAAACTGTTATAAAGTGGTTGATAGAATAAAGTCATCCAGATCCAGCCCAACCAACCTTGTGGAACGATTTGGAATTCTGATGATTCAACAACGCGAGATTGCAAAATTGAACCGTCTGCGGCTGTCATTGTTTGTTGTGTGAATCCTGCGACCTGTTGTTGTGTTGCAGCGGCTACTGCTTGGGTTGCGCCAGCTGTGGTGCTTTGTGTGTTTGAAGCTGGTGTTGTTGGAGCGCTCACCCAAACGATTGCTTGGAGTTTATAGTTACCAGTTTCTCCAAAAATCGCATGATTCCAGTTATTAAAGGTCACGGTTTTCTTGTCTCCTGGATTAAGTATCGTGTCAGTTACATCCGTACAAGAAATTTTGGCTTCATTATGTTTTTCTACCCATGCTCCATTAAGTTGTCCTAAAACTGTGAGTGGTTCTTTTGGACAGTTGTTTTTTAAAGTCACGATACTTTGAGTATTGTTTTGAAGATCAGCTGTGACCGTTGTGCCCATTTCGAACGAGGTTTTGGTCGGAGTCAAAACGATATTGTTTTGGTTTTGTGGAGGTGTTTGTGGGAAGAAGAATCCGATAATAAGGTTTACGACCAAAAAGATGATCGCAAATGTCAGGAGGTTTTGGAGTAATTTTTTCATGAAGTTTTAGTGAGGTTTTGCAAAGTATGAACAATGTTTTGTTTGAGTTCCGTGAAATTTAGGTGCGTCGCGGGAATCTTTGCAATAACAACAATGTCGGAAGGAAGAGCTGGAAGTTCAGGATGAAGTCGGAAGATTTCGTAGAGACGACGTCTTAGGAGATTACGATCTACAGCTTTTGGAAAAACTTTTGAACTTACCACAACGCAAAAACGGCTATGTGTGAAACGATTTGGAAGGTGTTTGAGCGTGAAAAAGTTGGTCGAAGTGTATGGGCTTTTTTTCAACACCTCCGAGTATCTGCGACCTTTTTTTAAAAGGTATTCAATACGATTACTCGCTAGACGTTGGTTCTTTGGCAACATAGAAAAAAAGGTATGGCGTATGCAGTAGAGGATATAAAGGTTGTCCCTTATACTTTCTACCTTCTACCATCAACATTTTTTTAGCCCTTACGATCGCTTACTGTTAAACTATAGCGACCCTTTAAGCGGCGACGAGCTAAAACTTTGCGTCCACCTTTTGTAGCCATCCTGGATAGAAATCCGTGGGTTTTGGCATGCTTTGCTTTCTTAAGTTTCGTCAGCATGATGACAGATTATAAAGTGATAAATTCATTTTTACGCTCAGAAACCGGCATAGCCGGATTTCTTCGCCCTCACGCCTTGCGTTCGGAATTGAGCTGAGTCTCATTTTGCTCGCGACTCGGCCAAAAGAGAATAGCTTTTGGGCGTCTGGATGTCAATTCGTTCTTTTGAGACCGGCTTTTAGCCCTGAAGGAAGTTTTTGAGGATAAGTTTGCCTTCAGGCGTTTCAAAAGATTCGGGATGGAACTGGATGCCGAAAATTGGATATTTATTATGTTGAAGCGCCATAATTGTTCCTTCTTCACCAGGTTTTTCGCTGTGAACACGGGCTGTGATGGTGAGTTCTTTGGGAAAGTTTTTTGGGGAAACACATAAAGAGTGGTAGCGCATGGCTGTGAATGGATTTGGAACGTTGGCGAAAATGCCTTGGCCATTGTGTTCAATCTGGCTGGTTTTGCCGTGCATGATTTGTTCGGCGTGTTCGATTTTGGCTCCAAAAGCTTTGGCGATGCCTTGATGCCCCAGACAAACTCCCAAAAGTGGAATTTTTGGTCCGAATTTTAAAATGGTTTGTTCGCAGATTCCAAAATCTTTGGGATTTTCTACTGTGCCTGGTCCAGGAGAAATCACAATGTGTGAAGGTTTGAGTTTTTGAATTTGTTCAATTGTGATTTTATCGTTTGCGAACACCACGGGATTTGCTTTGAGTTCGGCAAAGTATTGATAGAGGTTGTAGGTAAACGAATCGTAATTGTCGATGATAAGTGTTTTCAATTTTGTGGGTGAAAGATATTAATGAAAGATTGGACTGAATTCGAGCTCCATAAACTTGCGCTCGTCTCTGTTTTATTGTATCTTTGCCGGGATAGTATTTCCAAATAAAAAACTATGTCTCTGCGTACTCAATATGAATTTTTATTTGTAGGAAGGGATGAAGACAGCTTTGTAGAAAATTATGCCTACGATTTAGGTGAAGGTGGGGAACACAGTGGAAAAATTTTTATTAATTTGGAAATTCAAAATAATCCAGCTGAAGCCGAAGATATTGGCGAGCTGATTTTTGATACGTTACGAAAGAAGTTTTTTGCTGATCTGGACGCTGATCCATATGTTCGTTTTGAAAAGGCTTTAAAGGAAGTGAATCGCGAATTGAAGAATTTGAAAGCAGGAAAATCTACACAGTTTATTGGAAATTTACATGTTATTATTGCGGCCATCGTTGGTCAGGATCTTTTGTTGACCCAATGTGGGGAAGCTGAAGCTTATTTGATCCGACGCCGTTTTTGCAGTGTGATCAGTGATGATTTGTACGATCCGGAATCAAAAGATTTTTTCACAAATATTGCCAATGGTTCGCTTGAACCTGATGATTTTGTGCTTTTGAGTTCGACACGTTTGTTGCGCTATATAAGTAAGAACGATTTTGCTCGGATTGGTTCTTCCAAAAATTTAATCGCATCATTGGGCGAATTGCGCGATTTTTTGTCTGCGGAAGTTTTGGGCAAAATGGGTTTTATTGGAATTCGTGCGGGTTTCCCAGCTGAATTGAATGATCAAGAAAAATCAAAAGTGGCAAAACATTTGGCAAAAGGTGAAGAAACATATGCTGCTGCTGATGATATTGAAGAAAAAGAAAAACAACCTGTGAATGCGGTATTGATGGATTCGGTTCGCAAGCTTTCCAGTGCTGTAAAAGATTTGGCACAGAAATTTAATTCTCAGAAAAGTTCTTCTGGTAATTCTGACAATGGCGGACAAAAAGGACGTGTTGTTCGTGGTGGACAGGGAAGTGGCGGATTTTTTAATTTCAGCAATTGGTCAAAAGATAAAATTTTGGGTGCCATCATTGTGATTATTTTGGTTTTGACCGGCGGTGTTTGGTGGTTACGAACCCGTGCTGATGAACAGGCGAAAATTGATCAGTATGTTGGTGTTTTGAATCAAGTAAGCGAAGAAGTAAGTTCTGCGCAAACAACTGGTCAGTATAATAAAGATCAGGCTTCACAAATGTTAACTGATGCAGAACAAAAAGCTTTGACGGTTTTGAATTCCGGTTATGCTCGTAGTGATGCCAAGAAATATTTGGATCAAATTCAGGATGCCCGCGATAAACTTGATGGCGTTCTTCATCCTCAAGCCAATGTTTTGGTGGATCTTTCTTCTAAACGTGCAAATGTAAGTGCACTTGGTTTGCTTGGTTTGAAAGGAAATATTTTTGCTTATGAATATAATGCGCTTTATCCAATTTTGGCTGATAAGATTCAGGATCCAATTACGATCGACCAAAATGAAACGGTTATTGCTGCAACTCCTTATAGTGATCAAAATGCTTTGCTCTTTTATACCAAGACTGGAAAAGTTCTTGAATATAAAGACAACCGCATGAGTTTTGTTCAAGCGGCTGAAGGTGCTTTCCATAAAGGTGTGGCTGTGAATGCTTACAACAATAAGTTTTATATTCTCGATCCTGATTCCAACCAGATTTGGAAATATACAGGATTGCACGATAAATTTGATACTGCCTCAAAATATAACGTTGATGGTGATCTTAAAAATGCTTTGTCTTTCACTATTGATGGTAATGTTTATGTTATCAACAAAGATGGTTCAATCACGAAACTTTTGAGCGGCGCGAAACAAGATTTGGTTTTGAAACGCCAACCGGTTACGCCTTTAAAGGCTCCAACAAAGATTTTCACTCAGTTGGATATGTTCCAGGTTTATATTCTTGAACCAACCACACATCGGGTGATGGTTTATTATAAAGATGATAAGACTGGCGGTTTAACGTATCAGGCTCAATATGTATTTGATGACATTAATGATATTCGTGATTTGTATGTTGATAAAGACACGAATAAACTTTATTTGCTTGATGCTACCAAGATTTATATCGTTGATATGAATCAGCTTTCTTCAGCAACAACAGTAACCACAACTACAACAACGACCACCACGCCAACTCCTGCACCAGTTGCTACGCCTCCTGCAGCAACTCCAGCGCCTACACCAAGTCCGGTTTCAGCTTCGACAAATCCACCTGCACCATCTCCAACACCTGCAGGTTCTACTCAAGCTCCATCAAACTAACAAACTAAACTCTTATTGAGTTTGGTCGTGGGTGAATTAAACGATCTGGTCTTCGAATATCTTCATGTCCACATTACCTTTGGACTCTTTTTTGAGTGAATAGAAAGATACAAATCCGGCTGGAATCGGAAGCCAGAATGAAATGAAACGGTAAATGAGTGTTGCTCCAATAGCGATGGTTGGATCGATGTGTGCGCCAAGAAAAATCAGAATTAAGGATGCTTCAGCTGCACCAATACCTGCCGGTGCCAATGTGATTTTGCTAAAGATCAGGGCTGCTGCATAAGCAAAAATAATGAGTGTTATTGACGGGAATATTCCCAAAGCCAAAAAGGAAAAAGCTAAGGTTGCGATGTTTGACGCATAATAAATTAAACTCGCGATAAGGCTTTGAATCAATAACCATGGGTGTTTTTTAAGTCTGGCTGTGTAGATTTTGCGGTTTTGTACAAATGAGATAAAAGGTTTTGCCCATTTGTATTTTCCAAGGTGTTTTTTGAATTTTTTGAAGAGATGTTTGCGGCTTAAATATGTGCTTAAAATAATTAAGGTAACGATCGTGATACTGATGGAAATGATTGATGTGTTTAACGTTGCAGTAATGTCCTGAAGGAAAAAACTTGGAATAATAAAGAGCATTAACAACAGGAAATGCGTGATCGCAGTCCAGCAAATGGTGAGGAAGATGAATTTTTCGGTATCAACTCCGAGTTTTTTGTAAAAATGGTATGCTGCTGCCATTCCTCCGGCTTCCCCAACCGGCAAAATATGCGCTGCAAAAACGTTTAACGAAGCAATGCGCATGGAATCTTTAAACCGGATTTTGATGTCGGAAATTTTGAGGAGAATTTGTGAAAACCAGCCGTCTCCAACGTATTGGAAAACTTGTGAAAATAGCGCAGCCAGAATCCACCAATAGTTAATGTGATCTTTAAGATCCCATAACTTTGAAAAATCCTCGATATGAGGAGTTAATCTGCTCACAGCCAATATAACGATGGCTATGATAATGAGATACTGGAGAACTTTAAGAAATTTCACAGTTCAAGTATTAAGGCCGAGGGATCATAATATCATCGTTCTTTGGATTGTTGAACTTGCCAAATTCATACGCAAATTTTACTCGTTTAAGGTTCAAGAGATAGCAAGATCCCCAAACTGCATATTTGAACCAAACGCGTGCTCTTCCTTCTTCGTCAAAACGTCGTGTGTTGAAAATAATGTTTGTTGATTGAAGCATACGGAATTTTCCAGCTTCGCTGATTTTTTTGATGTAATCCAGATCTTCACAGGTTGGAAGTTGGACATTAAATCCTTCAATTTGTTGATGAATGCTGCGTTTTACAATGATTCCTGCTCCAGCTGAACCAGGACGTTTGGTATATTGCAGCGGATTAAGAATACAGTGATGATAGAAAGAAAAAACAGCTTTATCTACAAATTTTTCAGAATCCGGTTCCAAATGACAACCACCGCCATCAAGTCCCCGACGTTTTACTTCTAAATAAGCGTTCCGTAAAAAGTTTGGTGGAATGCGAGTGTCAGCATCCAAGAAGATAATATAATCGGCTGTAGCAAAAGCTGCGCCATTGTTTCTGGCAATGGAAACGCCTTTGATTGGTGCTGGAATAAAACGAATGCTTTTTTCTGGATATAACGTTGCAAATGTTTCTACAATTTCTTGTGTCTTATCATTGCTTCCGCTGTCGGAAACAATAATTTCGTAACTCATTTCCTGCTCAAGGATTTCTCCCAGAAGATCACCGATAAAACCTTCTTCATTTAATGTTGGAATAACAACGCTGAGATATGGTTTTTGTCCGGTTTTTTTAAGCATACGAAAATCGTGAAAAATCCGTATTATAAACTATCATTGAATGGCTATTGGTTCAAGCATTTGTCCTTGCCTATCCAAGCTTTTGAATGAGATGTTTTGCAATGGTCAAGGCAGCGCTTGGGTTACTCATTTTTTTGAGGTTTTTTTGATACATTTTATAGTTGTTTTGAACCTTTTGGATACTCGAAGTTATTTGCGTTTTACGTTTATTTTCAACCATTCCCAGTTTGTACCTTTTTACGAGTTCGGCATTTCCACGTTCATGACGGGCAATGGTTGAAGTAATGATCATCGGTTTTTCCGCAGCAATACATTCCATGACCGTTGCGCCACCGGCTTTGGTTAAAACAACATCGCTGGCTTTGAGGAAATTTGGCATTTGGTCGGTCCATCCAACAACTTTAACGTTTTCGTATAAACTGTAAGCTTCCATTTTGGATTTAATTTTAGTGTCCCGGCCCGTGATCACAATGATGTTACATTTTTTGAAGTTTTCCAAAAGTTCTTCCATGATTTTGAGATTCTTTTTTGGCTTTTGAGCCGTTGGCAAAAACAAAATCGTGAACTGGTCAGGATTTAAATTGTTTTCTTTAAGAAAAGCTTTTTGGTCGATTTTTTTAAGGAAATCAAGTTTGACTGGAAAGCCCAATGTCAGCGTTTTTTTAGGATCGTAACCCAGTTTTTTTGTTGCTTCTGCAGTGTCTTTATTGGGAACAATTTGTTCGTCAGGATTGCCGATGACCCAGGCATTGTGGATATAAATAGAATCGGTAACCACACTCACAAACTTTACGTTTGGATTATATTTTTTGAGCATTTTTTGCATTAAATAATCCCAAACCGGGAAAGTGGAAACGACTAAATCCGGTTTTTTTTCTTCAATGAATTTTTTAACTTTGCGCAGAACCAACGGATAATTAATGCGATTGAGCATTTTCATCCGCCATTGTTTGTCCCAAGATTCAAAAATAAATTCTACGGCTATCGGTACGCGACGTGAAAGACTGTCGTATGTTTGTTGGCTTACTCTATTGATGGAACGGCTGAGGAGTTCCATCAAATCTACAATTTCGATGTCGTAGGTGTTGCCCTTTAAATGTTCAATGGCTTCTTTGATGGCTTTGGCCGCACTCATATGTCCTTGGCCCATGTGGGCGCTGAGGATCAGGATTTTTTTAGACATAGCGGCGAAATGCGAAAAAATTAAATAGTGTGACTTTTGGAAATTTGTTTACTTTTAAATTCGGTGTTCGGGCCTTGTTCAACAATGATTCCATAGGTTCCCAAGACATCAAAGTTTTCTAAAACTTCGGGATAACCTTCTTGATATACAACGCGTTTGATTCCTGCAACTGCTACCAAACTTGCGCAGACGCGACATGGATGTTTGGTGCAATATAATGTTGCGCCTTCCAAACTGATACCTTGTTTTGCAGCTAAACTGACGCACCATTGTTCAGCGCAAATACCGTAACAGATTTCGCGGCGGGTTCCGGACGGGACTTGGTACATATCGCGAACACAACCGATTTTGGAACAAGCATATCCGGAAAGCCAATCGTTGGTGTGTTTTACTAAAATTTTGCCATCTTTAACAATCACACAGGCGATTTGAGCGCGTAAGCAAAGAGTTGCTGGTTCAATCCGATCGATTTCTTCGAGAAATTTATAATCTTCTTGAGTGATTGCCATATGTGGCTGATGTTCAAAAGTTGAAAAGCCCTGAAATGTGCTTATCAGGGGTTATTATACATTCTTTTGAAGTCCGAGCCAGGCCTTTGGATCTTGTCGATTTTGAGCTTAAGGTTTGAGCATCCATGGATAGTTTGTCTGGATTTGCATGATGAGTGTTTCTGGCTTGGTGATGCCAAGTTCTGTGATCATTCCGGAAATAACATCAGGAGAAGTGATTTCGAATGCGGGATTTTTGATGGTGACGCCAGATGGGGGATTCTCCCAAACTTCTTTTGGATCGCGTTCTTCAATGATTTCTTCAAACCCGAATAATGTTTGCGGATCGAATTTCCAAGAGTTCGTGCAAGAGTATGAAGGAATGCGATTTTCTTGAGCGAACTGGGCGATTTGTTCCGTGCCGATTTTATTGAAAATTTTTCCTTCAGCAGTGACTGCGTCGCAACCGAATAAGAAAATATCAGCTTTTTTAAGAAACATATGGGCTGCGCTATCCACAAAATGAACCACTGGAATTCCAAGTTTGGCGATATTTTCCGCAGTTAAACGTCCTTGAAAACGGGGACGGGTTTCGGTGTTGTAGACTGTGAATTTTTTGCCTTGTTCATGGGCTTTGGCCAAGATGGCTTCAACGGTGGAAGAATGGCAATGGGTGAAAACAATCATACCGTCCTGGATTTTTTTTGCTCCAAATTCCGCGATTTTTTCTTTGGAAGTTTTAAAATGGTTCACCACAAATTCGCTGACGTTTGGATTTTGGGTAAAATTTTCCAAACAATACCGAAGCGCGTTTCGAAGTGCCGGTTCTGTTGGGCGGGTTGCCACAAGTTCGTCGTAAGCTTTTTGTAAAACCGTGCGATCCTGGGTTTCTTTTAACTTCAAAGCAAAAGCTTCCACGGCGGCAACTGCTATTTTTTCAGCGCCCTGGATTTCTAAATTTTTGATTTTTTGAACGGTTTCGTCAAACGTCATTTTGGTTTTGTGATTTGGTTTTTTATGGTGATGTTTTTCGCAGTTTAGGCAGCTCTATGAATTTTGCGATGAATTCCGCTAATAACGTCTTCAACAGATTCGTGACCCCAGACGCCATATTCTTCGGCAAGTTCACGGAAAGGGGAATTTTCAACGAGTTCATGAAGTTCTTTTTTGAGATCTGCACCTTCTTTATTGAGATCGTGAATGTCGTTATGCTGATCCAGTCTACGTTTTTCAAAAAATTTACTTTTTGCTT
>Ga0070667_100000601_pt1 | contig 35151 bp, 25 predicted proteins | sample KBSS33metaG_FD_64659 | JGI IMG/M metagenome (GOLD analysis project Ga0070667, IMG submission 64659) | Switchgrass rhizosphere microbial communities from Kellogg Biological Station, Michigan, USA - KBS S3-3 metaG | ecosystem: Host-associated > Plants > Roots > Rhizosphere > Soil ...
AAGAACGGGCCAACGATCGCGCGCCACTGCGGAAACAGCGGGCCCTGGCGGAAGTCGACGGTGTGGTTCTCGAGCGTGTCCCAGTAGATCATCAGGATGTAGCGCTCGGGCGATTCGACGCCGCGGTTGACCTTGAAGCCGCGAAAGCCCGTGGCCTTGGACGCGACGCTGGCGATGCCGTGCTGGATCGCGGCGTCGAACTCGGCCTGCTTGCCGGGCGGGATGCGGATGTCGGCGATTTCGAGAATCATGCGCGGGCCTTCGCGGGACGGTGACGGGGCCGCCAGTCTACAAGTACCGCGTGCGCAAGCCCGAACCGCCCGGGGGGTGGCGACGGTATGCCGTCGCCGGTGCTCCATTTCTAGACCCCGAGGAAGCGCGCGAGTGCGTCGTGGTCTTGCGCGAGTTCGGCCGATGCGCCCGCGGCGACGACCAGGCCCTTCTCGAGCACCACCGCGCGGTCGGTGTGCGCGAGCACCGCGCGGTAGTTGCGGTCGACGATCAGCGTGCTGATGCCGGTGGCGCGGATCGCGCCGATCACGCGCCAGATCTCGGCGACGATCAACGGCGCCAGGCCTTCGGTCGCCTCGTCGAGGATCAGCAGTTGAGGGTTCGTCATCAGCGCGCGCCCGATCGCCAGCATCTGCTGCTCGCCGCCCGAGAGCTGCTGGCCGCCATGGCTCAGACGCTCGGTCAGGCGCGGGAAGGTGGCGAGCACGCGCTCGTAGGTCCAGTCGCGCCGGCCCTCGGCGCCGGCGCGCGCCGTCATCACCAGGTTCTCGCGCACCGACAGGTTCGGGAAGATGCCGCGGCCCTCGGGCACGTAGCCGATGCCGAGCCGCGCCATGCGCTCCGGTGGCGCATTGGTCATCTCGCGGCCGTGCCAGTGCACCGTGCCGCTCGCGACCGGCACGTAGCCCATCAGCGCGCGGATCAGCGTGGTCTTGCCCATGCCGTTGCGCCCGAGCAGGCCGAGCGCGCTGCCGGCCGGCAGCTCGAGGCTCACGCCGCGCAGCGTGTGGCTGTCGCCGTAGTAGGTGTTGATGTTGTCGAGCTTCAACATGTCAATGCGCCTCGCCGAGGTAGGCGACCAACACCTCCGGATTCGTGCGGATGCGTTGCGGCGCGTCGCTGGCGATCACCGCGCCGTTGACCATCACGGTGATGCGGTCGGCGATGCGGAACACCGCGTCCATGTCGTGCTCGACCAGCAGCAGCGCGTGGCTGCGCTTCAGCTCGGCGAGCAGCGCGAGCATGCGCTCGGTCTCTTCGGCGCCCATGCCGGCGAGCGGTTCGTCGAGCAGCAGCACGCGCGGCTTGGTCGCCAGGCACATCGCGATCTCGAGCTGGCGCTGCCCGCCGTGGCTGAGCAGCCCTGCGGGGCGCAGCGCCTGGTCGGTCAGGCCGGCGGCGGCAAGCGCTTCGCGGGCCACGTCGACACTGTGCGCGCAGGTCTGCGCCGCCTGCCACACGGCCCAGGCGCGCGGCTGCGCGGCCTGCGCGCTCAGGCGACAGTTCTCGAGCACCGAAAAGCTCGGGAAGATCGTCGTCCGCTGATAGCTGCGGCCGATGCCGGCGCGGGCGCGCCGCGGCTGCGGCCAGGTGCCGATGTCGCGCCCGTCGAGCTCGATGCGCCCGCTGCTGGTCGGCAGTTCGCCGGACAGCATGTTGATCAAGGTCGACTTGCCGGCGCCGTTGGTGCCGATCACCGCGTGCACCTCGCCGACGTGCAGGTCGATCGAGACCTGGTCGACCGCGGTGAGCCCGCCGAAGCGGCGTGTCAGTGCCACGGCGCGCAGCAGCGCGCCGTCGTTGCCCTCGCGTCGCGGCGTCGACGACTCAGCCATGCACGGCTCCGGCCGCGAAGCGGCGGCGCAGGCCGATCAGGCCCTTCGGCAGCAGCGCGACGAACGCGATGATCGTCAAGCCCAGCGTCAGCTGCCAGTGGCTCGCCAGGGGGCCCAGCAGCGCCTCGAGCTGGAACAGTTCCTTCAGCAAGGTGAACGCGATTGCGCCGATCACCGCGCCGCGCAGGTGACCGATGCCGCCCAGGATCAGCATCAGCAGCACCGCGCCCGATTCGTGCCAGCTCAGCAGCTCGGGGTTGACCGCGCCGTCTTTCACCGCGAGCAGGAAGCCCGCCAGCCCCGCGAGCGCGCCGGCGATCACGAAGGCGGCGAGCTTGTAGCGAAAGGTCGGGTAGCCGGCCGCGCGCATGCGCTGCTCGTTGACGCGGATGCCGGCCAAGGCGTGGCCGAAGCGCGAACGCTGCAGCAGCGCGAGCAGCGCGTAGGTGACGACCAGCGCGAGCATCACCGCGTAGTACATCGTGCGCTTGTCGTCCAGGCTCAACGTGACCAGCGTCGGCTTGACGTACAGGAACAGTCCGTCGCTGCCGCCGGCGAGCTTGGTGTCGTGGAACACGAAGTAGGCCATCTGCGCGAACGCGAGCGTGACCATGATGAAGTACACGCCCTTGGTGCGCAGGCTCAGCGCGCCGACGAAGAGGGCGTAGCCTGCGGCCGCCAGCACGGCCAGCGGCAGGATGCGCGCGATGGAGCCGCCACTGTCGCCGCTGGCGAGCACGGTCACGTAGGCGCCGATGCCGAGGAACGCTGCGTGGCCCAGGCTCACCAGCCCGGTCACGCCGACCAGCAGCTCCAGGCTGAGCGCGAACACCGCGTAGATCGCGATCTTCACGACCAGGTCGTGAAGATACGGCGACAGCACCGGCGGCAGCGCCAGCAGCACCAGCGCGGCGACCACAGGGACGATCCACGAGCGCTTCATTCAATAGGCCCGCTTCATCAGGCCTTCGGGCCGCCACACCAGGATCACCGCCATCAGCAGGTACACGCCCACGCCGCTGTACTCGGCGAAGAAAACCTTGCCGAAGGTGTCGACGACACCCACCAGCAGCGAGGCGATCAGCGCGCCGGTGATCGAGCCGATGCCGCCGATCACGACGACGACGAAGCAGATGATCAGCACGCTGCCGCCCATGCCCGGGTAGACCGACGACAGCGGTGCGGCGATCATGCCGGCCAGTGCGGCCAGTGCGACGCCGCCCGCGAACACGATGCGGTACAGCAGCCGGATGTTCAGGCCCAGGCCGCGCGCCATGTCGCGGTTGCTCGCGCCGGCGCGGATCATCATGCCCAGCCGCGTGCGGTTCACGACCCAATACAGGCCGATCGCGACGACGACGCACGCCACCGACGCGAACACGCGGTACCACGGGTACGACATCAGCTCGCCGAGACGGAAGCCGCCGGCCAGCCAGGGCGGTGCCTGCACGCCGTGCACGTCGTTGCCGACGAGCAGGCTGCGCACCTCCTCGAACACCAGGATCAGCGCGTAGGTCATCAGGACCTGTTGCAGGTGCTCGCGCTGGTACAGGAAGCTGAAGAACGCCCATTCGAGCAGGTAGCCGAAGGCCGCCGCGAGCAGCACGCCGACGATGAGCTGGGTGACGAACCAGTCGCCGAAATACGGCGCGAGCGCGAACGCGAGGTAGGCGCCGATCATGTAGAAGCTGCCGTGCGCGAGGTTGATCACGCCCATGATCCCGAAGATCAGCGTCAGGCCGCTGGCGACGAGGAACAGCAGCAGGCCGTACTGCACGGCGTTCAGGCACTGGACGAGGAAGGTGGCGAGGTCCACGGCGGCGATACGATACGAATCGGCCTGCGTCAGACGCAGGCCGTCAAAGAGAAGGGCGGCGCAGCCGCCCGCCAAAAATCAGCGAAGCGTCCGATTCTCGAAGGCTACAGTTTGCAGCCGCGCGCCGGGTCGGCCAGCGCCTTGATCGCCACCGCGCGGTACTCGTTGTTGTTGCCCTTGGCCTCGCGCAGGTAGATGTCCTGCACCGGGTTGCCGGCGGGCGAGATCGTGAACTTGCCGCGCGGGCTGTCGACCGTGACCTTGTGCATCGCCGCGGTCAGCGCGTCGCGCTTGCTCATGTCGCCCTTCACCGCGGTCAGGCCGGCGCCGAGGATCTGCGCCGCGTCGTAACCTTGCACCGCGTAGACGTCGGCGTTGGCCTTGTAGGTGAGCGCGAAGCTCTTGCGGAACGCGTTGTTGCGCGCCGTGTCGAGGTTGTCGGCGTAGTGCAGCGTGGTCAGCATGCCCTGCGCGGCCGCGCCCTGCGCCTCGAGCGTGCCGTCGGTCAGGAAGCCCGGGCCGTACAGCGGGATGGTCTTGTTCAGGCCCGCCGCAGCGTAGTCCTTGACGAACTTGACCGCGCCGCCACCAGCAAAGAACGCGTAGACCACGTCGGGCTTCTGCGCCGCGATCTCGGTCAGCAGCGCCTGGAACTCGACCCCGGGGAACGGCAGGTTCAGGTCCTTCACGACCTTGCCGCCGCCCTTCTCAAAGGCCTCGGCGAAGCCCTTCACCGATTCGGCCCCGGCCGCGTAGTTCCAGGTGATCGTGATCGCCTTCTTCGCGCCCTTCTCGGCCGCGACCTTGCCCATCGCGTAGGCCGGCTGCCAGTTCGAGAACGAGCTGCGCACGATGTTGGCGGCGCACATCGGGCCGGTGATCGCATCGGCGCCGGCGTTCGGGATGATCAGCAGCGTGCTGTTGTCTTTTGCGGCTTTCGCCATCGCCAGCGCGACGCCAGAGTGCACCGTGCCGACCAGCACGTCGACGTTGTCGCGCTTGATCAGCTTGTTGACGTTGTCGGTGGCCTTCGACGGTTCGGACTCGTCGTCGACCTTGAAGTACTGGATCTCGCGCCCGCCGAGCTTGCCGCCCTGCTCCTGCACGTAGAGCTTGAAGCCGCTCTCGATCATGTTGCCCAGGCTGGCGTAGGTGCCGGTGTAGGGCAGCATGAAGCCGACCTTGATCGGCGCGCTGGCCTGCGCGTGCGCGCCGAGCGCGCACAGCGCGAGCGCCGCGGCGGCCAGCGGCGTCTTGATCGTGAAAGTGTGGAACGGCATGCGAGGCTCCCTGTTCAGGCTGTTGAATGTTCGTGGATGAATCCGCCCGCTTGCGTCGCCAGCAGTTCGGGCTGATCCCGGTGTGGCGAGTGTCCGCATTTCGGGATCACGAGCAAGCGGGTTTTCGGCAATCGGGTTTGAATGGCGTGGATTTGTGCGAGCGTGCCGTACTCGTCGTCCGCACCCTGCACGGCGAGCACCGGGCAGGTGATGGTCGCGAGCGCGGCTTCGACGTTCCAGTCGCGAAAGGTCGGGTCCAGCCAGATGTCGTTCCAGCCGCGGAACGCCGAGTCCGGGTCGGCGTGATAGCGCGCGAGCCGCTCGCGCAGATCGGTCGTTTCGTAAGCCACGCGCGCCTGCTCGATGCTGGCGATCGACATGTCCTCGACGAACAGATGCGGCGCGACGACGACGATGCCGCTCACGTCGAACTCGGCCGCATGCAGCAACGCGATCGAGGCGCCGTCGCTGTGGCCGAACAACCAGGGGCGCTCGACGCTCAAATGGCGAAGCAGCGCCGGCAGTACCTCGCACGCCTGTGCGCGCATGAAGTCGGGGGTCCAGCGTTCGTCGGGCGGCTTCGGCGTCGAGCGGCCGTAGCCGTAGCGCGAGTAGACGAGGCCGCGCAGTCCGTTCGATGTGCACACGTGCTCGGGGAAGTCCTTCCACATCGCGATCGAACCGAGGCCTTCATGCAGGAAGACGACGATCGGTGCCGTGGCAGACGCGTCGCCGACCCACTGGAATTCCAGCCGCAGCGGCCGGCCGCGCCAGTCGAGCTGCGCGAACTGGATCTCACCGGCACTCAAGGTGCGCTCGGGTCGTCGCCGCGCCCTCGCTCGAGTTCGCGCAACCGGAAGCGCTGGATCTTGCCGGTCGCGGTCTTCGGCAGCTCGGCGATGAACTCGATCACGCGCGGGTACTTGTAGGCCGCCAGGCGCTCCTTCACGAAGGCCTTGAGCTCCGCGTCGTCGACCGCGCGGCCCGGCTTGCAGACGACGAAGGCCTTGGTCTTGGTCAGGCCGTCGGCGTCCTCCGTGCCGATCACCGCGCATTCGAGCACCGCCGGGTGCTGCATCAGCGTGGCCTCGACCTCGAACGGCGAGACGTAGATGCCGCTGACCTTGAGCATGTCGTCGCTGCGGCCCGCGTACACGTAGCAGCCGCGTTCGTCGATCGAATACTTGTCGCCGGTCTTGGTCCACTCGCCCTGGAACGTGGCGCGCGACTTGTCGCGCTGGCCCCAGTACATCAGCGCCGAACTCGGGCCGCTGACGTACAGGTCGCCGATCTCGCCGGGCTTCGCCTCGAGGCCGTGCTCGTCGACCAGCTTGAGTTGGTAGCCGGGCACGACGCGACCGGTACTGCCGTACTGCACCTGCCCCGGGCGGTTCGACAGGAAGATGTGCAGCATCTCGGTCGAGCCGAGGCCATCGACGATCTCGCAGCCGAAGTGCCGGGTGAAGCGCTCGCCGATCTCGCGCGGCAACGCTTCGCCGGCCGACGAGCACAAGCGCAGCTTGACGTCGGCGCGCGCCGGCAGGTCCGGCGATGCGAGCATGCCGGCGTAGCCGGTCGGCGCGCCGAAGAAGACCGTGACGCCGCGCTCGACCCAGCGCTTGAAGGTCGCCGCCGGGGTCGGCCGCTCGGCCATCAGCACCGTCGTTGCGCCCACGCTGAGCGGGAAGGTCAGTGCATTGCCGAGGCCGTAGGCGAAGAACAGCTTCGCGGCGGAGAAACCGATGTCGCTCTCGCGCAGGCCGAGCACCGGCGTGCCATACAGCGCGGCGGTCCAGTACAGGTTGGCGTGTGTGTGGACCGTGCCTTTCGGACGGCCGGTCGAGCCGCTGGAATAGAGCCAGAAGCCGAAGTCGTCGGCGCGCGTGTCGGCGGCCGCGGCGAGCGGCGCGGCCTCGAGCAGCGCGGCGAAGGGTCGCGTGCCGGCCGGCGCGTCGCCGTCACCCGTGACGACGACGGGCACGGCCCGCCCGGCGACCGCACCCTGCATCACCGGCCACAGTGCCCGCGAGACCAGCACGGCCTGCGCGGCGCTGTGCTCCACCATGTAGGCGTAGTCATCGGTGCTGAGCAGCGTGTTCACCGGCACCGGCACGATGCCGGCATACAGCGCGCCGAGGAACGCCACCGGCCAGTCGACGCTGTCGTGCATCACCATCAGCACGCGCTCTTCGCGCTTCACGCCCGACGCGAGCAACCCGGCGGCGCAGCGGCGCACACGGTCCGCGAGTTCGCCATAACTCAGGCGCTGCGTGTCGTCGATATAGGCGAGCTTGGACGCGCGCCCCGCGTTCAGCGCCAGCAGGTGGGCCGCGGCGTTGAAGCGCTCCGGTGGCGGGGTAAGCCCGGGGCTTGACGCCACGGATGATGATGTAATATCTTGCATGCTGAGTGCACTATAGCGCCGAATTTCCGGTGAGATCTCCGCGCAAACCCGAAGGCCTCGACCCTTGGACCTGTCCACGCCCGACCCTTCCACCACCGAACTCAAGGACCCGTTCCTTACGGCGCTGGGTGAGCGCACGCGTGCGCTGCGCGCGCGCCGCGGGCTCACGCGCAAGGGGCTGGCGAAGGCGGCCGACGTGTCGGAGCGGCACCTCGCGAACGTCGAGGTCGGCGTCGGCAATGCCTCGGTGCAGTTCCTGCGGCAGCTGGCGCAGGCGCTGAACTGCTCGCTCGCCGAACTGGTCGGCGACGAGACCGCGAGCTCGCCGGAGTGGCTGATGATCCGCGAGCTGCTGCGCGGGCGCAGCGAGGCGGAGCTGCTGCAAGCGCGCGGTGCGCTGGCAGCGCTGTTCGGCGCGCCGGCGAGCCAGGCCGCGCGGCGCCAGCGCATCGCCCTGATCGGCCTGCGCGGCGCCGGCAAGAGCACGCTCGGGCGGGCGCTGGCCGACGCCTGGCGCGTGCCCTTCGTCGAACTGAACCGCAGCATCGAGGCGCTGGCCGGATGCACCTTGCCCGAGATCCACTCGCTGTACGGCCCGGCGGCCTATCGGCGCTACGAGAAGCGCGCGATGGAAGAGACGATCCAGCGCTACCCGCGCGCGGTGATCGCCACGCCCGGCGGGATCGTCTCCGATCCCGCGACCTTCAACCTGCTGCTCGCGCACTGCTACACGGTGTGGGTGCGCGCCGCGCCCGAGGAACACATGGACCGGGTGCTGGCGCAGGGCGACACCCGGCCGATGGCCGGCAACGACGGCAACCTCGAGGCGATGAACGACCTGCGCCGCATCCTCGAGAGTCGCGCGGCCTTCTATTCGAAAGCCGACGCGGTGTTCGACACCAGCAAGATGAGTCCCGAGGCGGCGCTGGCGGGGCTGCGTGAGCAACTGCGCGATGTCGCCGCCGCGAATTGATTTGCGCTTTCGGGCGAATCGAGCTTGTCGATTATGTGTTAGTGCAGTATATTGCAGATGTGCGTCAGGAGATGCAACATACTGCCTGTCATTTGGAGCCACTCAATGAGCACCTCACCCGCCCCCGTCGACTACCAAACGCACCCCGACCGCTACAAGCACTGGCGGCTGCAGTTCGAGGGGCCGGTCGCGACGCTGGTGATGGCGATCGACGAGGACGGCGGCCTGCGCGAGGGCTACAAGCTCAAGCTCAACAGCTACGACCTGGGCGTCGACATCGAGCTGAACGACGCGGTCCAGCGCATCCGTTTCGAGCACCCCGAGGTGCGCACCGTGATCGTCACCAGCGGCCGCGACCGCGTGTTCTGCTCGGGCGCGAACATCTTCATGCTCGGCAAGAGCAGCCACTCGTGGAAGGTCAACTTCTGCAAGTTCACGAACGAGACGCGCAACGGTCTTGAAGACTCCAGCCGGCACTCGGGTCTGAAGTTCCTCGCCGCGGTCAACGGCGCCTGCGCCGGCGGCGGCTACGAGCTGGCCGCGGCGTGCGACGAGATCATCCTGGTCGACGACCGATCGTCGTCGGTCAGCCTGCCCGAGGTGCCCCTGCTCGGCGTGCTGCCCGGCACCGGCGGCCTGACGCGCCTGACCGACAAGCGCAAGGTGCGCCACGACCACGCCGACATCTTCTGCACCACCAGCGAAGGCATCCGCGGCAAGAAGGCGAAGGACTGGCGCCTCGTCGACGAGGTCGTGAAGACTCAAGGATTCGCGCAGCGCGTGCAGGAGCGGGCGCGCGAATTGGCCGCGCTCAGCGATCGGCCGGCCGACGCGAAGGGCGTGCTGCTTCCGCCGCTGAACAAGACTGTCGCTGCCGATGCGATCACCTACGGCCACGTGTCGGTCGCGATCGACCGCGCTGGCCGCAGCGCGACGCTGACGGTGAAGGCGCCGAGCGGCGCGCAGCCGACCGACGTGGCCGGGATCGAAGCCGCGGAGTCGAACTGGTACCCGCTGCAGATGGCGCGCGAGCTCGAAGACGCGATCCTGCACCTGCGCACGAATGAACTCGACATCGGCACCTGGCTGCTGAAGACCGAAGGCGCGGTGGCCGACGTGCTCGCGATGGACGCGACGCTGGCCGCCCACGCCTCGCACTGGTTCGTGCGTGAGACGACCGGCCTGCTGCGCCGCACGCTCGCGCGGCTCGACGTGTCGTCCCGCTCGCTGTTCGCGCTGATCGAGCGCGGCTCGTGCTTCGCCGGCACGCTGCTCGAGATCGCACTCGCCGCCGACCGCAGCTACATGCTCGCGCTGCCGGACGAACCCGACACCGCGCCGAAGGTCGCGTTGTCGGCGATGAACTTCGGCGTGTACCCGATGGTCAGTCACGAGACGCGCCTGCAGCGCCGCTTCTACGGCAACGCGGCCGAGCTCGGCCCGGTGGAAGCGACGGTGGGCAAGACGCTCGACGCCGACCAAGCGCTCGCGCTCGGCCTCGTGACCTCGGCCCCGGACGACATCGACTGGCCCGACGAGGTTCGCATCGCGATCGAGGAGCGCGCCAGCATGTCGCCCGACGCGCTGACCGGCATGGAAGCCAACCTGCGCTTCGCCGGCAAGGAAACGATGGAAACGCGCATCTTCGGTCGCCTCACCGCGTGGCAGAACTGGATCTTCATCCGCCCGAACGCGGTCGGCGAAGGCGGCGCGCTGAAGGTCTACGGCACCGGCACGAAGCCGCAATTCGACAGAAATCGCGTCTAAAGGAAGTACCGCATGAGCAGCATCGACTACAGCAGCAAGATCCCGAACAACGTCAATCTGCAAGACGACCGCACCTTGCAGCGCGCGCTCGAAGGCTGGCTGCCGAACTACCTGGACTGGTGGCAGGACATGGGCCCGACCGGTTCGCACGGCTTCGACGTCTACCTGCGCACCGCGACCAGCACCACGCCCGATGGCTGGGCGACGTTCGGCCACGTCAAGATGCCCGACTACCGCTGGGGCATCTTCCTGGCGGCGCAGGAGAACGAGCGCAAGATCAATTTCGGCGAGCACAAGGGCGAGGCCGCGTGGCAGGACGTGCCCGGGGAGCACCGCGCGAACCTGCGCCGCATCATCGTGACCCAAGGCGACACCGAGCCGGCCTCGGTCGAGCAGCAGCGCCACCTGGGCAACACCGCACCGAGCCAGTACGACCTGCGCAACCTGTTCCAGGTGAATGTCGAAGAAGGCCGGCACCTGTGGGCGATGGTCTACCTGCTGCACAAGCACTTCGGCCGCGACGGCCGCGAAGAGGCCGAGGCGCTGCTCGAACGCCGTTCGGGCGACGCCGACAACCCGCGCATCCTCGGCGCGTTCAACGAAGAGACGCCGGACTGGCTCGCGTTCTTCATGTTCACCTACTTCACCGACCGCGACGGCAAGTTCCAGCTGAACGCACTGGCCGAAAGCGGCTTCGACCCGCTCGCGCGCACGACCCGGTTCATGCTGACCGAAGAAGCGCACCACATGTTCGTCGGCGAGAGCGGCGTGTCGCGCGTGATCCAGCGCACCTGCCAGGTGATGAAGGAGACCGGTATCGAAGAGCCGGCCGAGCTGCGCAAGAAGGGCGTGATCGACCTGCCCACGATCCAGCGCTACCTGAACTTCCACTACAGCGTGACGATCGACCTGTTCGGTGCCGATCAGTCGAGCAACGCGGCGATCTTCTACAGCTCGGGGCTGAAGGGCCGCTACGAGGAAACCAAGCGCAGCGACGACCACCTGCTCAAGGGCGACGGGTACAAGATCCTCGAGGTCAAGGACGGCGCGCTGGTCGAGAAGGAAGTGCCGATGCTCAACGCGCTGAACGAGGTGCTGCGCGACGACTTCATCAAGGATTCGCTGGGCGGTGTGAACCGCTGGAACAAGGTCATCGAGAAGGCGGGCCTGAGCTTCCGACTGACCCTGCCGCACAAGGCCTTCAACCGCCACATCGGCACGTTCGCCGGCATCCGCGTGAGCCCCGAGGGCAAGGCGATCTCCGAAACGGAGTGGGCGGCGAACGTCGACAAGTGGCTTGCGACCGAAGAGGATCGCGCGTTCGTGGCCTCGCTGATGGGCCGCGTCGTCGAGACCGGAAAGTACGCGAACTGGATTGCGCCGCCGGCCATCGGCATCAACAAGCAGCCGGTCGATTTCGAGTACATCCGCTTCAATTGAACAGGCGCATCATCCGCCCATGAGCGTCGCCGAAATCGTGCTGGTCAAGCAGCACTTGATCGACCCCGAGGTCTGCATCCGCTGCAACACCTGCGAAGAGACCTGCCCGGTCGACGCGATCACGCACGACGATCGCAACTACGTCGTGAACGCCGAGGTCTGCAACGCCTGCGGTGCCTGCCTCGGGCCGTGCCCGACCGGCAGCATCGACCACTGGCGCGTCGTCGACCGCAGCAAGGTCTTCACGTTGGCCGAGCAGTTCGGCTGGGACGAACTGCCCACCGTCGAGGAGGCCGGCGCGACGACCTCCGACGACTCGCTCGCGACGCTGGTCGGCGCCGAGGCGCCGCCGCAGGTCAACGCCGCGGTGTCGCCGTCGTCGACCAAGCCGCCGCACTCGGCCGCCGCGCCGCAGACGAATCTGCACGGCGTCAAGAACCCGATCACTGCCACGGTCGTCGGCAACCTGCGGCTGACGGCCGAGAATGCGAGCGGCGACGTGCGCCACATCGTGCTCGACTTCGGCTCCCTGCCGTTCCCGGTGCTCGAAGGCCAGGCGATCGGCATCATCCCGCCCGGCGTCGACACGAACGGCCGCGCCCACCACCCGCGCATGTACTCGGTCGCGAGTCCGCGCAGCGGCGAGCGTGAGGGCTACAACAACCTGTCGCTGACGGTGAAGCGCATGACCGAGGGCGACGACGGCCAGCCCTTCCACGGTGTGTGCTCGAACTATGTCTGCGATCTGAAAAAGGGTGACACGGTGCAGGTCACTGGCCCGTTCGGCTCGAGCTTCCTGATGCCGAACCACACCGGCTCGAACCTGCTGATGATCTGCACCGGCACCGGCTCGGCGCCGATGCGCGCGATGACCGAGCAGCGCCGCCGCTTGCGCGCCGCCGGCACGCCCTTGCCGGGCAAGCTGATGCTGTTCTTCGGCGCGCGCCGCGCCGAGGAACTACCGTACTTCGGCCCGCTGACCAAGCTGCCGGCCGACTTCATCGACACCTGCCTGGCGTTCTCGCGCGTGCCCGACCAGCCGCGCACCTACGTGCAAGACCGGCTGCGCGAGCGTGCGAACGATATCGCCGAGCTGCTGCGCGGCGACACCTTCGTCTACCTGTGCGGCCTGAAGGGCATGGAGACCGGCGTGCTCGAGGCGCTCCAGTCGGCCTGCACGGCGGCCGGCATCGATTGGCCGGCCCTGCATCAGCGGCTTGTCGACGAAGGTCGCTTCCACGTCGAGACCTACTGAGCGCTCGAAGGGCGCCGCGCGGGCCAGTCAGCCTGGCTGCCGTTTGATCCATATCAACAGTTGACGCTGGTTCGACCTTCAATGTGGGTCCGCCGTGCCGATCAACCTTGGCGGCAGAGACGGATCGCCATGCTTCAGGCCTTCGTTGGGCGAAGCGCCACGTCACCCGCAGTCAACCCGCCGCGCAGTTTCGAGCTGCGAACAGCCGGAGCCTCACAGTGATACTCGTCTGGATGGTCCTCTTGCTTGCGCTGGTCGCAGGCGCCGGCTTCTTCGCGATCAAACGCTCGGGCGCGCGCCGCGTGCCGATTCGACCGCGGGCATCGGGCTCCCCGCACGGGGAGGAATCGATCTCGCCGATGCGACCGGATGACCATCCCCGTTCCAAGCCCATCGCCCGCGTCAGGCCGCGCCCGGCCGAACTGGGAGACTTTCAAATGCTGCGCGCGGCCGATCTTGCCGAGGACAGGAAGCAGGCGATCGTGACCGTCTTTCGTGACATACCGCGCCCGCCAAGACTGCTGCAGCATTTGTTGTCGCCGGACTTCGTGAGCGCCGCCAGTTCGGCCGAGCTGGTCGACCTGATCGCGGGCGAGCCATTGATTGCGGCGAAGGTCTTGGGAACCGTCAACTCGCCCTTCTATGCCTTGAAGGCACCGGTCCACAGCATCGAGCAGGCGGTGAGTCTGTTGGGCCTGAACGCCGTTCGAAGCGTGTGCCTCCAATACCTGCTCATCCAGGCATTCAAGTCCGACAGCGCCGAGCGCCAGCAGATCCTGGATCGCACCTGGAGTGCCAGTGCCGTGGCCAGCGAGATCGTTCAGCAGTTGTCGTCGCGGCTCGACTTGCCCGAGCGCGGCATCATGGCAAGCGCCGTGGTGCTCTCCTTCCTTGGCCATCTCGCAACTGCCGCGACCATGCCGCGCGGTGTTCTGGCGACGATACCGACGCTCGGATACCTTGCGCGCAGCAAGGCGGAGCAACACAAGTTCGGTGTGTGCTCCTCCGAGATCGGACGATTGCTGATGCTGGAATGGGGGCTGCCAGCGCAGATCGTCGAGGACGCGGCAGAGTCGAGCCGACTGCTGACGACGCCATGCACCGGGCTGGATCCAACACGGGAGAGTCGCCTCGCGCTCTGCTACTTGAGCGCTCGACTGGGAGAACGCTTGGCCTTCGGGCAGTTGTCGGGGTTGACCAGCTTTGACCTCGAGGGCGACACGGACCCCGACTACTTCAACGTTCAGGCCTTTCTCGGTGAGACCTTGACCCAGCGAGTCACCGGGCAGCTGCGGTCTTCCGAGCTGAATGACGCAGTCGTCAGGGTCCTGCGGGCGACCCGATCGGGGCTCTGAGCTGGCGTTGAGCTTCGAGATCGCGGCGCGCTGGCTGACCGCCTGGGCCAGAGGAGAGGCTGACGATGGCGCACGGGGAGACATCGGCACCAAATCGCTCCTCAAGATCACGACCCACGCGCCGAAATCAGATATGACTCCAGTCCTTGGTGAACGTGCGCCGCGTCCACCCGAGCATGCAAAAGGGATCCGCGATGCGCCAGAACCTCCCTGTCACGAACCGTGAATACGACTTCCCGGCCGATGCGACACTGATGTCGACCACCGACACCCAGAGCCACATCACTTACGCGAACGACGCGTTCGTCTCGGTCAGCGGCTTCACCCGCGAAGAGATACAGGGCAACCCGCACAACATGGTGCGCCACCCGGACATGCCACCTGAGGCCTTTGCCGACATGTGGGCGACCCTCAAAGCAGGCGAGCCCTGGACGGCGCTGGTCAAGAATCGCCGCAAGAACGGTGATCACTACTGGGTGCGCGCCAATGCCACGCCCGTTGCCCGAGACGGCCGCATCACCGGCTTCATGTCGGTTCGGACCAAGGCGACCCGCACCGAGATCGACGCCGCAGAGGCGCTCTACGCCGACTTCCGCAGCGGCAAGGCAAGCCACCTGCGCTTCAACAAGGGGCTGATCGAGCGCACCGGGCTGATGGGGTGGACCTCCGCCATGCAGACGATGCCCGTGCGCTGGCGCATCCGGACGGCACTGCTGGCCGCCTGTTCGGCTGTGGTGGCCTGCGGTTGGCTCTTCGGCCTGAAGGGCATGGCGCTGCTGGAGTTTGCAGCAGCGGTCGCGGCCTGCCTGCTCGTCGCCTCGGGGTGGCTGCAGTCACAGATCTCCAAGCCGCTCGAGCAGATGCGTGACCAGGCGCTGCGTGTTGCGAATGGCGACGTCAAGAGTGCCCTGCACATGAACCGCACCGACGAGATCGGCATGACCATGCGCACCATCGGTCAGCTCGGTCTCATGTTCCGCTGGGTCATCGACGACGTGAGTGGACAGGTGAACAGCGCGAAGGTGGCCACTGCCGAAATCGCGCAGGGCAATGTCGACCTCAGCTCGCGGACCGAACAGGCCGCGGCGAGTGTCGAGGAGACCGCCTCTTCCATGGAGGAGATGACGGCCACGGTCAAGAACAACGCCAGCACGGCGCAGCAGGCCACCCAGCTCTCGCACACTGCCAGTTCAGCCGCCGAAGAGGGCGGCAAGGCCGTCGCCAATGTCGTCGCGACGATGAACGACATCACGCACAGCTCGAAGAAGATCGCCGACATCATCGGCGTCATTGACAGCATTGCCTTCCAGACGAACATCCTGGCGCTGAACGCAGCCGTCGAAGCAGCGCGAGCCGGCGAGCAAGGCCGCGGATTCGCGGTCGTTGCGTCGGAGGTGCGTTCGCTCGCCCACCGCAGCGCCGATGCCGCAAAGGAAATCAAGGTCCTTATCAACACCTCGGTCGAGAAGGTCGCTTCGGGTGTCAGGCTGGTAGACGACGCCGGGAAGACGATGGACGAGATCGTCTCTCAGGTGAATCGCGTCTCCAGCATGATCTCGGATATCGCGACTGCGACAAACGAACAGAGCGACGGCATCTCACAGGTGTCCGAAGCGATCGGCCACCTTGACCAGGTGACTCAACAGAATGCGGCGCTTGTCGAGCAAAGCACGGCCGCCTCCGAGAGCCTCAAGGTACAGATGACCCGTCTGGCGGACGCCGTGGGCGTCTTCCAATGATCGACAACTCGTCCCTCACGCCACGCTTCTCGCGCTGAACGGGAGCAACCGCGCCCCCGGCCCCGCGGGGACTGTCTGCCCTCGAACTGGCTGCGTCGACGGCGCCGCCGCCGAAGGTCGCGGGCGAGACTCGGGTCGGCGACCACTGCGTGCGTTGTCGGTCAGCTGCCGGCTCGGCTCGCATTCAGCGTGAGAAGTTCACGACCTGAATGCGTGTTTGATCTGAATCAATCGCGATGCCGGCACGGCTCAGGTGGCGCGCTAGAAGGCCGAAGCCCCAGGGACCAATGCCGGCGCGACAGGGCGCGCGGCCACGCATCACTCAAGGACCGTGCAGTGACCTATCTGCTCTCAAGCTACCACTCGGGCACCGTCGCGCTGTCGTTGCTGGTGGCCACATTCGCCTCCTACGTGGCCCTCGACCTGGCCAAGCGCGTGCGCAACACCAGCCGCAGTGTCGCGTTCGGCTGGTGGGCAGGCGGTTCGATCGCGATGGGCACGGGCATCTGGTGCATGCACTTCATCGGCATGCTGGCGTTTTCGCTGCCCATCGACCTCGGCTTCGGTCGAAGGCTGACGCTCCTGTCCTGGCTTGCCGGTGTGGGCGCATCCGGCGTCGCGCTCTTCATAGCCAGCGGTGGCTCCTTGAACCGGCGAAAGCTCGTGATCGGCGCGACGACGATGGGTGCGGGCATCTGCGCCATGCACTACCTGGGCATGGCCTCGATGGAACTTGTGCCGGGTATTGCGTGGGATCTGCCGCTCGTCGCCTTGTCGGGCGTGATCGCAGTGGTCGCGTCGGCTGCGTCCCTCTTGATCTTCTTCTTTCTGCGCAGCGTCCAATCCCAGGGCGCCTTCCGAGGACAGGTGCTTGCCTCCATCGCGATGGGCATGGCCATCTGCGGAATGCACTACACCGGCATGGCGGCCGCCAACTTCCCGGAAGGAAGCGTTTGCATTGGCGCCACCGATATCAAGGTCGATGGTCTCGGCCCGCTGATCGCCGGCGCAGCGGTCGGTCTGCTGATACTGACGCTGTTCACGTCCTCGCTGGACGCGCGAATGCAGTACAAGGCGGCGAAACTCGCTGGATCGTTGCAGGTCGCGAACGCGCATCTGCTCGAAGCCAACAACGAACTCAGACACCGCGCACTGCTCGATTCATTGACCGGCCTGGCCAATCGTCTCTTGTTCGCGGATCGCCTGGCGCAGGCCGTCCGCAGAATCGAGAGGGCGCGCGGAGGGCCGGGGGCGGGATCGAACCGCCTCGGCGTGCTGTTTGTCGATCTCGACGGATTCAAGGAAGTCAACGATTCCCTGGGACACGCCGCTGGCGACGACGTGCTGCGCGAGTGCGGCGCGCGTCTGGCCAAGATCGCCCGCAACGGGGACACCGTGGCCCGCATCGGTGGGGACGAATTCGTTCTTCTGCTGGAGGAAGTAAGCAGCGACGCGGACTGCGTCAGCGTCGCACAGCGGATTCTCAGCGCGTTGATTCAGCCATTCGCCGTGGGCGAACGGACGGTCGAGATTTCCGGGTCGGTCGGAATCGTGCTGTACCCCGATCACGGGCAACAGGACAAGCTCGTCGCCAACGCCGACGCCGCGATGTATGCCGCGAAGCGGGCGGGCGGGAATACCTACTCGATCTTCGAGGACCAGATCTGCGCGGACTCACTGGAGCGCCTGAACCTCCAGGGCGACCTGCGCCACGCGGTCGAGCGCGGCCAGCTCAGACTGCACTACCAACCGAAGATCGACAGCAGAACTGGAAGAATGCGCGGCGTCGAGGCGCTGCTGCGCTGGATGCACCCGCATCGGGGAAACATCAGCCCTGCGATCTTCATTCCGCTCGCGGAACGATTCGGTTCGATCAACATGCTCGGCAACTGGGTGATCGAAGAGGCGTGTCGCCAGATGGCGGAATGGACTGCCGAAGGGTTGTCGATCCCGGTGGCCATCAACCTTTCGGTGCACCAGCTGATGAGCGCGGACCTCGTCGAACGCGTGACATCGGCGCTGAGGCAGCACGGCGTGAAGTCCTCGCAACTGTTGTGCGAGATCACCGAGTCGGTCGCGATGGAAGATCTCGCGGCCACGAAGCGCGCGTTCGACGGATTGGCCCAGAGCGGCATCTACCTGTCGATCGACGACTTCGGCACGGGGCATTCGAGCCTGAGCTATCTGAGGCAGCTGCCGGCCAGTCAGCTCAAGATCGACCGCAGCTTTGTCAAAGACATCGAGGCGGGCCCCGATGCCAGGGCGATCGTCGATGCCGTCATCAAACTCGCCCATGCCTTGGGGCTGCGTGTCGTGGCCGAGGGCGTTGAAACCACAGGTCAGCAACGAATTCTCGTCGACCTGGGCTGTGACGAGCTCCAGGGCTTTCTGTTCTCGATTCCCCTGCCTGCGTCGATGCTGGCGGACTGGGCACGCGAAAACGAGCGCGGGCATCGAGGCAGCGACCTTGCATCGAAGCATTTGCAGATCGCATTGGGTTGAGGCTTGAAACGCGGCGACGCCGCGTTCTCGTGAGACGCTGCGCCGGGCCAGGCCCGGCGCGTATCGCTCAGCGGTGGTGGTAGACCGTCGTCTCGAAGTCGACGAAGCCCGGGTAGCTCGCGCAGTCCTGGAACGGCAGGATCTGCGTTGCCCAGTAGCCGCCGACGCCGCTCTGGCGGTCGATCCAGTAGAAGCAGTTCGCCAGGCCCGCCCACATCAGCGAATTGGCCGAGCGGCCCGAGGGCGTGCGCTCGCGATTCGTCATGAAGGTGTAGGCCCAGCCCTTCTCGATGCCGGGGAAGAACTCGCCCTTGTTGGACAGCGACGGGATCGAGGTGTCCCAGCCCGTGCTTTGCAGGCCCATCGCCGTCAGGCCGTCCTTGGTCATCGCCGCGACGGTCTCGCTCTTGAGCACGCGCCCGTTCGGCCCGGCGCCGTCGTTCAGCACCATGCGGATGAACTTCATGTACTCGCCGACGGTGGCGTACAGGCCGTGACCGCCGCAGTCCATCTCCGGTGGCTGCGGCAGCGCCAGATCGGGCAGCGGCGTGAGCTTGCCGTCGGCAGCGCGGTCGTGGATCGTGACGCGGCGCGCCTTCATCGAGTCGCTCATCGTGAACCCGATATCGGTCATGCCCAGCGGCTCGAAGATGCGCTCCTTCATCACCTCGCCCAGGCGCTTGCCGCGCTGCTGCTCGACGATGCGGCCGAGCCAGTCGATGTTGACGCCGTAGGTCCAGCGCTCGCCCGGGTCGTGCAGCAGCACGGTGCGGATCGACGCGAAGCTGCACGAGACGACCGTCGGGATGTTCTTCGCGGCGCGGTACTTCAGGTCGTCAGCGCTGAAGAACTCGTAGCACAGGCCCGAGGTGTGCAGCATCAGGTCGTTGACCGTGATGTCGCGCTTGGGCGCGCGCGTCTTCGGTTGCCCTGCGGCGTCGAAGCCGTCGAGCACCTGCAGCTCGGCGATCTCGGGCACGTACTTATTCGCCGGGTCCGACAGCGCGAGCTTGCCTTCCTCGACCAGCTGCATCACGCAGGTACCGGCCAACGCCTTGGTGGTCGAGAAGATCGCGAACACCGAGTCGGTGGTCATCGGGCTCGCCTTGCCCAGCTCGCGGGTGCCTGTGGCGCCTTCGTAGAAATTGCCGTTGCGGTCGGTGGCCATCGCCACCACACCGGGTGCGCCGCCATGGCGATGCACGGTCTGGTCGAGCACCGCGTCGAGCGCGGTCTTCAGCTTGGGTTGCGTCATGTCCTGTCTCCGAAGGGAGGGCGGCTCCTTGAGGTGACGCTCGCGCCGGGCCGCCCAGGCCGGCCAGCGAACCTCATTCAATCTAGGGCAGTGGACGCGCAGATTCAAACCGCCGCGTGCACAGGCCTTGTGCGCAAGGCGCGGTCGGGTTCCTCGTGCCGGTGCGTGCGATCCGAGTCGGGGGGGCGGTGCCCGCGGGTTTGTGCTGGCACGTGGATTGCGTGCGTGTTGCCGGAGGGTCAACGGCGACCTTCCCGAACATCGATGGATCCGGCCAGCGGCGGCCGGGTCTGCGCGCGCCAGCGCGACCGTCCGGCCGGCGCTCGCCCGCCGTCCTTTCCGGACCCTTTCGGCCCGGCCGTGCCCCGGCTCCAGAACCCAGCGTGCGCACCCACCTTTGGACCGTGTGACGCCGCTCCACGGGCTTCACGATTTGAATTCGCCTTCCTCAGCATCCACGACGAGACCGCCATGAACCCGAACACCTCTTCGACTCTGCGCATCGACCTCGGCCGCCGCAGCCTGATCAAGGCCGCCGCGGCCACCGGCGCCGCCGGCCTCGTGCCGGGGCTGCACACCGCGGTGTACGCGCAGGGCTCGGACAAGCCCGAGAAGGAAGAAGTCAAGATCGGCTTCATCCCGCTGACCGATTGCGCCTCGGTCGTGATGGCCTCGGTGCTCGGCTTCGACAAGAAATACGGCGTCAAGATCGTGCCGAGCAAGGAGGCCTCGTGGGCCGGCGTGCGCGACAAGCTCGTCAACGGCGAGCTCGACATGGCACACGTGCTGTACGGCCTGATCTACGGCGTGCACCTGGGCACGGCCGGCCCGAAGAAGGACATGGCCGTGCTGATGAACCTGAACAACAACGGCCAGGCGATCACGCTGTCGAAGGCGCTGGCGGACAAGGGCGCGGTCGATGGCGCGTCGCTCGCGAAGGTGATGGCGAAAGAGAAGCGCGAATACACCTTCGCGGGCACCTTCCCGACCGGCACGCACGCGATGTGGATCCACTACTGGCTCGCCGCGTCGGGCATCAACCCGTTGAGCGGCGCCAAGCTCATCACGGTGCCGCCGCCGCAGATGGTGGCGAACATGCGGGTGGGCAACATGGACGGCTTCTGCGTCGGCGAGCCCTGGAACCATCGCGCGATCATCGACGGCATCGGCGTCACCGCGATCACCACGCAGGACATCTGGAAGGACCACCCCGAGAAGACGCTCGGCACCACCGCGGAGTTCGTCAAGAAGAACCCGAACACCTGCCGCGCCGTGATGATGGCCGTGCTCGAGGCCGGCCGCTGGATCGACGCGAGCCTGGCGAACAAGATGAAGATGGCCGACACGGTGGCCGAGAAGAGCTACATCAACACCAGCGTCGACGCGATCAACCAGCGCATCCTCGGGCGCTACCAGAACGGCCTGGGCAAGACCTGGGACGACCCGAACCCGATGCGCTTCTTCAACGACGGCGCGACCAACTTCCCGTACCTGTCCGACGGCATGTGGTTCCTGACCCAGCACAAGCGCTGGGGCCTGCTGAAGGAGCATCCCGACTACCTCGCGGTCGCCAAGCAGGTGAACCAGATCGAGCTCTACAAGCAGGCGGCCGGCGCGCTGAAGATCGGCGTGCCGAAGGACGCGATGCGCTCGAGCAAGCTGATGGACGGCGTGGTCTGGGACGGCAAGGATCCGAAGAAGTACGCCGACAGTTTCGCGATCAAGGCCTGAAGGAGACCCGTCATGGTCAGTGCCGTCTTCCACACCTCGCTCGACACGCAGGCGCGCCCGCAGGCGGCGCCTGTGGTCGCCCCGGCCAAGCCGAGGCCGATCGTGGCCGCGGTCGTGCCGCCCGAGCGCGTGAAGCCCGGTTTCGACTGGCGCGGCCTGGCGATGAAGGTGCTGCCGCCGATCGTCGGCATCGCGGTGCTGATCGGCATCTGGGCGATCGCGACGCTGAACAGCACGACCTTCCCGACGCCGGGGGCCACCTTCGCCGAGGCGGTCAAGGTGTTCGCCGATCCGTTCTACCGCAACGGCCCGAACGATCAGGGCATCGGCTGGAACATCCTGTTCTCGCTCGAGCGCGTCGCGGTCGGCTTCGGCCTGGCCGCGCTGGTGGGCATTCCGGCGGGCTTCGCGATCGGCCGCTTCGAGGTGCTCAACCACATGGCTTCGCCGCTGATCAGCCTGCTGCGGCCGGTCTCGCCGCTGGCCTGGCTGCCGATCGGCCTGCTGGTGTTCAAGGCCGCGAACCCGGCCGCGATCTGGACCATCTTCATCTGCTCGATCTGGCCGATGATCATCAACACCGCGGTCGGCGTGCAGCGCGTGCCGAGCGACTATCTCAATGTCGCGCGCGTGCTGAACCTGTCCGAGTGGAAGGTCGTCACGAAGATCCTGTTCCCGGCGGTGCTGCCCTACATGCTGACTGGCGTGCGCCTGAGCGTGGGCACCGCGTGGCTGGTGATCGTCGCGGCCGAGATGCTGACCGGCGGCGTGGGCATCGGGTTCTGGGTCTGGGACGAATGGAACAACCTGAACGTCAAGCACATCCTGATCGCGATCCTGGTGATCGGCGTGGTCGGGCTGCTGCTCGAGTGGGCGCTGATTTCGATCGCCAAGCGTTTCAGCTACGACGAGACCTGAAGGAGCTTTCCATGCAGAACTTCATCGAAGTACAGAACGCCGAGATGGTCTTCGTCACGAAGAAGGGCCGCTTCCACGCGCTGCACGCGATCGACCTCGCGGTCGCGAAGGGCGAATTCGTCACGCTGATCGGCCACTCGGGCTGCGGCAAGTCGACCCTGCTGAACCTGATCGCCGGGCTCACGCTGCCCACCAGCGGGGTGCTGCTGTGCGACAACCGCGAGATCGCCGCGCCCGGGCCCGAGCGCGGCGTCGTGTTCCAGAACCACTCGCTGCTGCCGTGGCTGAGTTGCTTCGAGAACGTGCACCTGGCGGTCGAGCGTGTGTTCGGTGCGAGCGAGTCGAGCACGCAGCTGCGCGCTCGCACGCTCGCCGCGCTCGAACTCGTCAACATGGGCCACGCGGTGAGCAAGCGCCCGCACGAGATTTCCGGCGGCATGAAGCAGCGTGTGGGCATCGCGCGCGCGCTGGCGATGGAGCCGAAGGTGCTGTTGCTCGATGAACCCTTCGGCGCGCTCGATGCGCTGACCCGCGCGCACCTGCAGGACGAGCTGCTGAAGATCGTCGCGCGCACCCAGAGCACGGTCGTGATGGTCACGCACGATGTCGACGAGGCGGTGCTGCTGTCGGATCGCATCGTGATGATGACCAACGGCCCGGCCGCGACCATCGGCGAGATCCTGGGCGTCGACCTGCCGCGCCCGCGCAACCGCGTCGAGCTTGCCGAGGACCCGCGCTACACGCACCTGCGCAAGGAGGTGCTCGACTTCCTGTACACGCGCCACGGGCATGTCGAGAAGGCGGCCTGACGCGGCGCTGCATTCAGCCCATCAGCACCTGCATGTTGCGTTCGTACAGCGCGGTCAGCTGCTCGAACACCGCGAGCTCGGCCTCGCTCGAGTCGCCCAGCGCGCGCTGGCCGGCGGCGCTGCGCACCTGCTCGGCGGCCTGCGTCAGCGTCGCCCAGGCGCGCTCGGCATCCTCGATCAGGTCGCGAATCTCGCGCGCGTTCAGCGGCGTCGATTTCAGGTACTTCATCGCCTGCTCGAACTCGAGCGCGGTGTTGGCCATCGCCTCGCGCGCGCGCAGGCCCTCGTCGCCGCCGAGCAGCAGGCCGAGGAGCGCCTGCTTGGCGAAGCGCTGCGACAGCATGCGCTGACGGCCCGAGACGTTGATCACGTGCAGCGTCGTCACGAGCCCGGCGGTCTCGAGGTGCTGGGTCAGCTGGTCGGCCTGCGTCAGCACCTGCTCGGCCAGGCGATCGAGCTCGCCGAGCTGCGCGACCGTCGGCGTCGTACCCGCGAGCGCGCGCAGCTGCGCCGACGACTGCGCGACCACGTCGAGCAGGTCGCCGAAGGTCGGCTTGGACAGGCGCTTGCCGAGCGCGGCGATGTTCGCGTCGAGCTGCTCGATCGATTCGGCCAGCTGGCGCTCGCCGAGCTCCGAGGCCGGCCCGGCCAGGCGCAGCGCGCACAGCTTGACCAGGCGCTGCGACAGCATGCGCAGCTTGCCGGCGCGGTTCACCGCGTCGGCGTAGTGGGCCGCGGCGATGACCTGCTGCGAGACCTGGCCGACGCGCTGCTTGCTGTGCATCGACGCGGTGCGAAGCGTGCGGAAGGCGTCTTCCTCGGACATCTGCAGCGCCCGCATCAGGATGCCCTTCGCGCGATCGACCAGCTTGCGTTCCTCGAAGCGGTGCGACACGTCGGCGAGCTGGCCGCGCAGCTGCTGCTCGTGGCGGAAGCGCGCCTGCGCGACGTGGACCAGCGCGCGCAGCCGGTTGATCGCATAGCCGTTGATCACATAGGCGTGCACGCCGGCGGCCAGGGCGCGCTCGATCTTCTCGGCGTCCGGGTCGTTGGTGAACACGATCACCGGACGGGCAGCGGTGGCGGCCAGAAGCTCCATGTCACCGAACAGGCCGGAATCGACCTGCGCCTCGTAGCAGATCACGACATCCGGCGCACAGCGGATCGCCTCGTGCACCATGTTGCGGCGCACCACGGCACCAAGCACGTGAATGCCGACCGCGGCCAGATCGGCGGGCAGGTCGGGCGCGCCGGCGGTCGAGGATGAAATGACGAGCGCGGAAGTCATCGAGGAAACAGGCCCTTTCGCTGGGTGAAGGCGGCGCGACGGGCTGCGTGCCGTGGTGGCGCGGACTGCAAGTTCGCGGCCACCCCGCCGGCGGTGCGTCGATTGGCACGATGCTTGCATTATTCGCCACGGGTGCGACGCTGCATCCGACTGCCACGCACGCACTGCGGGTCACGCTCACACCGATGTGGGTCTGATGTGCCTCCTCTTCCTCCGGCCTCTGCCGGTGGCCACTTTCCGGAGCCCGCTGTGTCGTCGTCCATCTCTTCCATCAAGTCCTTCGCGCGCTCCGGCCACTGGCCGACGCTGCTCGCGTCCTTCCTGTACTTCGACTTCACCTTCGCGATCTGGGTGCTGAACGGCGCGATGGCGCCGTTCATCAGCGAGACCTTCGCGCTCGATGCCGCGCAGAAGGGCTTCATGGTGTCGGTGCCGATCATCGCCGGCGCGCTGATGCGCTTCCCGCTCGGCGTGCTGTCGCAATACATCGGCCGCAAGAACGCGGCGATGGTCGAGATGGCGCTGATCATCGTCGCGCTGCTTTACGGCTGGAAGTTCGTCGACTCGCACAACTCGGTGCTCGCGATGGGCGTGCTGCTCGGCATCGCCGGCGGCAGCTTCGGCGTCGCACTGTCGCTCGGCTCGGGCTGGTTCCCGCCGCGGTACAAGGGCCTGGCCATGGGCATCGCCGGTGCCGGCAACTCGGGCACGGTGCTGGCCGTGCTGTTCGCGCCGCCGTTGGCGATGAAGTACGGCTGGACCACGGTCTACGGCCTGGCCGCCGCGACGATGGTGCTGCCGATGATCGTGATGTGGTTCGCCGCGAAGGAGCCGCCGGATCGCGAGCATCAGACCCTGCGCGAGCACGTCGCCTGCCTGTTCGAGAAGGACGGCTGGGCCTTCAGCCTGATCTACATCATCACCTTCGGCGGCTTCATCGGCCTGGCGAGCTTCCTGCCGAGCTATTTCTACGACCAGTTCAAGGTCACCAAGGTCGAGGCCGGGCAGCTGACGATGCTGGCCACGCTGATGGGCTCGGCGGTGCGCGTGGTCGGCGGCTACGTTTCCGACCGCATCGGCGGCATCGCCACGCTCAGCGGCGTGCTGATTCTGGTCATCGTCACGCTCGTGCTGTGCGGGATGGCCGGCCAGTCGGTGGCGCTCACGACCCTGCTGTTCATGGTCTGCTTCGCCGCGCTCGGCGCCGGCAACGGCGCGCTGTTCCAGCTCGTGCCGCTGCGCTGGCCGCTGTCCACGGCGGTCGCCGGTTCGATGATCGGCGAGATCGGTGCGCTCGGCGGCGGCTTCATCCCGAACGCGATGGGGCAGTCCAAGCACCTCACCGGCAGCTACCTGTGGGGCTTTATCGCTTTCGCGGTGCTCGCGGCGCTGATGCTGGCGATGCTGCGCGTGGTGCAGATCCGCTGGACCCGCACCTGGGCCGAGAAGGGCGGGCGGGCGCGCCCGCCGGCCGCGCAGGCCGACACGCCCGACTACGGCGGTCTCCAGGCGGGCAAGGCGGTGCTGCGATGACGCGCGCCGATCGCGGCGTGCGGTCAGCGCGGCAGGAACAGCAGCCAGTAGATCAGCAGCGCGTTGAACAGCAGCGAGGCGCCGAGCGCGATCTGCCACAGCGCGGCCGGGTCGCGCGCGAGCAGCGGCGTGCCGGCCAGCGCAGCGAGAGGACGCGCCGCGCCACGCTCCAGCGCCAGCACCAGTTCCTCGGCGGTCTCGAAGCGCTGCCGGGGGTCGAGCGCGACGGCCTTGAGCACGACATGGTCGAGCCAGATCGGCACGTCGGGGCGCAGCCGCGACGGCGGCTTCGGGTCGCGCCGGAAGCGCCCGCCCTGGTAGGGCTCGATCTCGCCGTACGGCAGTTTGCCGGTCAGCCACTGGTACAGCGTGACCCCCAGCGCGTAGAGGTCGCTGGCCGCATCGGCGGGCCGCGGCGCGGCGTCGGCCAGGCCCCACTGCTCGGGGTTCATGTAGCTCGGCGTGCCGGCGTGCAGCGCGCGCAGCGCGCCGGGGTCGCTGCCCGACAGCGCGGCGCCGAGATCGAGCACGCGCCACAGGCCGTCGTCGCCGAAGTAGAGGTTGCCCGGCTTGAGGTCGCGATGGATCACGCCATGGCGGTGCAGCCGCGCCAGCGCGCGCGCCACCGCGATGGCGCCCTCGACGATGTCGCCGACCTCGAAGCGCCGACCCTGTTCGAGCATCGCCTCGAGCGTGACGCCGGCGTGCCAGTCGAACACGGTGTAGAACGCGCTCGGCCGATCGGGTTCGTGGGTGCAGACGAAGCCGGCCTCGCCGCGCGGCGGCGTGCGCTCGGCCACACGGCTGGCGAGCCAGGCTTCGTGCAACAGCATCGCGCGCTCCTGGGTGTCGTGGGCGCGCGATTCGTGCAGGGTCTTGAGAACGACCAATGCACCGCTGCCGGTCGCTCGCGCCTGGTAGAGCCGGTGCACGCCGGTGTCGGCGAGCGGGGCGGTGACAACGTAACCGTCGACGGTATCGCCGACCTTGCGGCGCGGCAGCGCCGGCAGGCCGCGGCCGCGCAGCAGGGCGTCCTCGAAGCGGCTCGCGTCGAGGCCGTTGACGCGCAACACCAGCACGGTCGCGTTGTCGCGCGTGCCGGCCGCGAGCGCCGCGCGCACGATCGCCTCGCTCGCCGCCTGCGCGCCGGCGTGCTCGCCGGCCAGCGCCTGCAGCCGGGCGCGGTCGAGCACGCCGTGCACGCCGTCGCTGGTCAGCACGAAGGTGTCGCCGATGCACAGCTCGCCCTGCTCGAAGTCGACGCGCACGCGGTCGTCCAGGCCCATCGCGCGGGTCAGGCGGTTGCGCTGGAAGGCCTCTTCGAACGCATGGTCCTGGGTCAGCTGGACGCAGTCGGTCGTGCCCTGCGCGTCGCGCAGCAACCAGGCGCGCGTGTCGCCGACGTGCGCCAGCATCCAGGCCTGGCCGCGCAGCACCAGCACCGTCAGCGTGCTCATCGCGATCGCCGCGTCGGCGCCGTCGCGCGCGCCCTGGCGGCGTCGGTTGTGGTCGGCCAGCCAGGCGTTCTGCGCGCCGATCAGGCGGTCGAGCACGACCGAGGTCTCCCAGGTGTCGGGCGCGCTGTGATAGTCGCCGACGACGCTCATCACGCTGGTCTGCGCCGCCTCGCGGCCGGCGCCGCCGCCGCTGACGCCGTCGGCGATCGCGGCGATCACGCCGCGCGTCGCATCGCCGGCCGGCGCCCGGGCGGCCGCAGCGAAGTCCTCGTTGCGCTCGCGCGGTCCCTGCAGGCTGAAGTGGCCGATGTCGACGTCGAAGCTCATGGCCGCGCAGTATCGACGACGCAACGCGGCCCGAGCGGCAAGAACTTTTCAAGAACCCCGGTTCGGAGTCCCCGATGAAGAAGATGAAACTGGTGATGGTGGGCAACGGCATGGCCGGCGTGCGCACGCTCGAGGAACTTCTGAAGATCGCCCCCGATCTGTATGAGATCACCGTGTTCGGCGCCGAGCCGCACCCGAACTACAACCGCATCCTGCTCAGCCCGGTGCTGGCCGGCGAGCAGACGCTCGACGAGATCGTGCTGAACCCGCTGAGCTGGTACGCCGAGCACGGCATCACGCTGCACCTGGGCAAGAAGGTCGTCGGGGTGAACCGGCGCCAGCGCGTCGTGACGGCCGAGGACGGCACGCAGGCGTCGTACGACCGGCTGCTGATCGCGACCGGCTCGAACCCGTTCATCCTGCCGGTGCCCGGCAAGGACCTGCAGGGCGTGATCGCGTACCGCGACATCGCCGACACCAACACGATGATCGAGACCGCGCGCACCCACAAGCATGCGGTCGTGATCGGCGGCGGTCTGCTCGGCCTCGAAGCGGCGAACGGCCTGATGCTGCGCGGCATGCAGGTGACCGTGGTGCACATCATGCCGTGGCTGATGGAGCGCCAGCTCGACGACGCGGCGGCGCGCATGCTGCAGAAGTCGCTCGAGGACCGCGGGCTGAAGTTCATGATCGGCGCGCAGACCGAGGCGCTGCTCGGCGACGACGGCGGGCGCGTGAAGGCGGTCCGCTTCAAGGACGGCACCGAGATCGCGGCCGACCTGGTGGTGATGGCCGCGGGCATCCGCCCGAACGTCGAACTGGCCGAGAAGATCGGCCTGCACTGCCAGCGCGGCATCGTCGTCACCGACACGATGCAGACCGTCACCGATCCGCGCATCTACTCGATCGGCGAATGCGCGGCGCACCGCGGCATCGCCTATGGGCTGGTCGCGCCGCTGTTCGAGCAGGCCAAGGTCTGCGCGACGCACCTGGGCGAGTTCGGCATCGGCCGCTACCTCGGTTCGCAGACCTCGACCAAGCTGAAGGTCACCGGCATCGACCTGTTCTCGGCCGGCGATTTCACGGGCGGCGATGGCACCGAGGAGATCGTGCTCAGCGACCCGTACGGCAGCGTCTACAAGAAGCTGGTGGTGCGTGACGACATCCTGATCGGCGCCTGCCTGTACGGCGACACCGCCGACGGCTCGTGGTACTTCGACATGGTGCGCGAGCGCAAGAACGTCGCGTCGATCCGCGAGCACCTGATGTTCGGCCAGGCGCACCTGGGCGATACCGGCCACGCCGGCAACAACCTCGCCTCCGGCATGCCCGACACGGCAGAGGTCTGCGGCTGCAACGGCGTGAAGAAGGGCACGATCGTCAAGGCGATCCGCGAGCGCGGCCTGTTCACGCTCGACGAGGTGCGCAAGTGCACGAAGGCGAGCGCCTCGTGCGGCTCGTGCACCGGGCTGGTCGAGCAGATCCTGATGGCCACGGCCGGCGCCGGCTACTCGGCCGCGCCGAAGATGAAGGCCGTGTGCGGCTGCACCGATGCGAACCACGGTCAGGTGCGTGACGCGATCCGCGAGCGTCACCTGCTGACCATCGCCGAGGTCTACGCGCAGCTGAACTGGCGCACCCCGAACGGCTGCGCGAGCTGCCGCCCGGCGATCAACTACTACCTGATCAGCACCTGGCCGCACGAGGCGCTGGACGACCCGCAGTCGCGCTTTATCAACGAGCGCGCTCACGCCAACATCCAGAAGAACGGCACCTTCTCGGTGGTGCCGCGCATGTGGGCCGGCGAGACCAGCGCGGCCGAGCTGCGGCGCATCGCCGACGTGGTCGACAAGTTCAAGATCCCGACCGTCAAGGTCACCGGTGGCCAGCGCATCGACCTGCTCGGCGTCAAGAAGGAAGACCTGCCCGCGGTCTGGAAGGACCTGGGCATGCCTTCGGGCCACGCCTACGGCAAGACGCTGCGCACCGTGAAGACTTGCGTCGGCAGCGAGTGGTGCCGCTTCGGCACGCAGGACAGCACGAAGATGGGCAAGGAGCTCGAGCGGGCGCTGTGGCGCATGTACGCGCCGCACAAGGTCAAGCTCGCGGTCAGCGGCTGTCCGCGCAACTGCGCCGAGTCGGGCATCAAGGACGTCGGCATCATCGGGGTCGACTCCGGCTGGGAGATCTACGTCGCCGGCAACGGCGGCATCAAGACCGATGTCGCGCAGTTCTTCTGCAAGGTCGGCACGCACGAGGAGGTGCTCGAGGTCTCGGCCGCGTTCCTGCAGCTCTACCGCGAGGAAGGCTGGTACCTGGAGCGCACCGTGCATTACGTGGGCCGGGTCGGGCTCGACCACGTCAAGGCGAAGGTGCTCGACGACGCCGCGAACCGCCAGGCGCTCGCGGCGCGGCTGCGCTTCGCGCTCGACGGCCTGCCCGACCCCTGGTTCGAGTTCGACAAGGCCGCGGTCGATGCGCGCCAGTTCGAACCCCTCACCGTCTAGGAGCGCCACATGAGTCAATGGAAAACACTGTGCCGCGTGGCCGACATCCCGAAGCTCGGCGCGCGCCGCGTGACACGCGCGAGCGGCGGCGACATCGCGGTGTTCCGCACCGCCGACGACAAGGTCTTCGCGCTGCTGGACCGCTGCCCACACAAGGGCGGCCCGCTGTCGCAGGGCATCGTGTTCGGCGAGAGCGTGGCCTGCCCGCTGCACAACTGGACGATCGGCTTTCACGACGGCTGCGCCGCGGCGCCCGATGTCGGCTGCGTGCAGAAGTTCAGTGTCAGGCTCGACGGCGACACGGTCTCGCTCGACCTCGACGAGCTGAACGGCGTCGTCCCAGAACCCGAACCCGCCAAGGCGCTGGCGTGAAGAACGAGACCCGCTCGACCTGCCCGTATTGCGGCGTGGGTTGCGGCGTGGTCATCGAGACCGAGGCCGGGCAGATCACCGGCGTGCGCGGCGACCCCGAGCACCCGGCGAATTTCGGGCGCCTGTGCAGCAAGGGCAGCACGCTGCACCTGACCGCGAGCGCGCCGGTGACGCGGCAGACGCGACTGCTGCAGCCGCTGCAGCGAGCGCAGCGCGGCGCCGAGCCGCAGCCGATCGCGTGGGACGCCGCGCTCGAACTCGCGACCGACCGGTTCGCCTCGATCATCGAGCGCGACGGCCCCGACGCGGTCGGCTTCTACATCTCGGGCCAGCTGCTCACCGAGGACTACTACGTCTTCAACAAGCTCGCGAAGGGCCTGATCGGCACCAACAACGTCGACACCAACTCGCGCCTGTGCATGAGCAGCGCGGTCGCGGGCTACAAGCTCACGCTCGGCGCCGACGCGCCGCCGGCCTGCTACGACGACCTCGCGCATGCGCAGACACTGTTCATCGCGGGCTCGAACACCGCGTACGCGCACCCGATCCTGTTCCGGCGCATCGAGGACGCGCGCGCCGCGAACCCAGGCCTGAAGATCATCGTCGCCGACCCGCGCCGCACCGAGACCGCGCAGGCCGCGGACCTGCATCTGCAGCTGCTGCCCGGCACCGACGTGGCGCTGTTCAACGGCATGCTGCACGTGATGCTGTGGGAAGGCTGGATCGCCCCCACCTACATCGCCGCGCACACCAGCGGCTTCGATGCGCTGAAGGCGCGCGTGCGCGACTTCGCGCCGAAGGAGGTCGCGAAGCTGTGCGGCATCGCGGAAGCGGATCTGGTACAGGCCGCGCGCTGGTTCGCGACTTCGACGCCGACGCTGTCGCTGTACTGCCAGGGCCTGAACCAGAGCGCGAGCGGCACGCTGAAGAACGCCGCGCTGATCAACCTGCACCTGGCCACCGGGCAGATCGGCAAGCCGGGCGCCGGGCCGTTCTCGCTGACCGGCCAGCCCAACGCGATGGGCGGGCGCGAGGTCGGCGGCATGGCGAATCTGCTGAGCGCGCACCGCGACCTGGCCGACCCGGCGCACCGCGCCGAGGTCGCCGCGCTTTGGGGTGTGGCCGACGTGCCCGCGGCACCGGGCAAGACCGCGGTCGAGATGTTCGAGGCCGCGGCCGACGGCCAGATCAAGGCGCTGTGGATCGCCTGCACGAACCCGGCGCAGTCGATGCCCGATCAGGCGACGGTGCGGCGCGCACTCGAACGTGCCGAGTTCGTCGTCGTGCAGGAAGCGTTCGCGACGACTGCGACCTGCGCGTATGCCGACCTGCTGCTGCCCGCCACGACCTGGGGCGAGAAGGACGGCACCGTGACGAACAGCGAGCGCCGCATCAGCCGCGTGCGACCGGCGATCGCCGCGCCGGGCGCGGCGCGCGAGGACTGGGCGATCGCGACCGCGTTCGCACAGCGCCTCGAAGCGCGGTTGCGGCCGGGCGGCGCGACGCTGTTCCCGTACGTCGACGCGCAAGCGATCTGGCACGAGCACCGCGAGAGCACGCGCGGCCGCGACCTTGACATCACCGGGCTGAGCTACGCGCAGCTCGAGGCCGCGCCGGCCCAGTGGCCCTGGCCTGAAGGCGCGCGCATCGGCCGCGCGCGGCTCTACGAGGATGGTGTGTTCCCGACCGCCGACGGCCGCGCCGTGTTTGCCGACACGCCGTTCGCGCCGGTCGCCGAGCCGCGCGACGCGCGCTACCCGTTCGCATTGAATACCGGGCGGCTGCGCGACCAGTGGCACGGCATGAGCCGCACCGGCAGCCTGGGCCGACTGTTCGGCCACGTGCCGGAACCCGCGCTCGAGATGAACGCGCAGGACATGGCGCGCCTGGGCCTGATCGACGGCGAGCTGGTGCAGGTCGACTCGCGCCGCGGCGGCCTGGTGATCCCGGTGCAGGCGAGCGCGCAGCAGGCGAGCGCGCAGGTCTTCATCGCGATGCACTGGGGCGAGGAGTTCCTCTCCGGCGCCGACGCCAAGGGCGTGGCGCTCACCGGCGTGAACGCGCTGACGACGCCGGCGTTCTGCCCGCGCTCGAAGCAGCCGGAATTGAAGAACGCTGCGGTCAAGGTCGCGAAGGCCGCGCTGCCCTGGCGGCTGCTTGCGCTTGCCTGGCTGCCCATTGACAGCGCGCTGGCGGTGCGCGAGGCGCTGCGCCCGCTGCTGCGCGAGTTCGCCTTCGCGACGCTGGTGCCCTTCGGCCGCGAGCGCAGCGGCGTGCTGCTGCGGGCCGCCGCATTGGCAGCACCGCCGCCGGCCTTGCTGCTGCAGATCGAGGCGCAGCTGGGGCTGGGCGTCGACGGCGCGCTGCACTACGCCGACGCACGCCGCGGCCAGCGCCGCACCGTGCGCCTCGCCGGAGATGGCGCGGCGCTGCGCCTGGAAGGATTCCTGTTCGGCGGCGACATCAGCGCCGAGGCCTGGGTGCGCCCCTTGCTGCAGGACGAACTGCCGGCGCAGGCCTACGGCCGCACGCTGCTCGTACCGGGCGCGACGCCGCCGGTCGCGCTCGCGCCGCGTGCCCGGCAGGTCTGCAACTGCTTCGATGTCGACGCGGCCCGGATTGGCGCGGCGCTCGCGAGCGCCAGCGGCACGCCCGAAGCGCGGCTCGATCAACTCCAGCGCAATTTGAAGTGCGGCACCCAATGCGGCTCGTGCCTGCCCGAGCTGCGGCGGATGGTGCGCGCGCAGGCGGCGCCGGCCAGCGCCGTTCAGGAGACCACGACATGAACGACATGAACTCCACCGACATGCATCGGAGCGCGCCCACCATCCACCTTGTCGGCGCCGGCCCCGGTGACCCGGAACTGCTGACGCTCAAGGCGCTGCGCGCGATCCGCCAGGCCACGCTATTGTTGGTCGATGACCTGGTCGGCGACGGCGTGCTGCGCTACGCGCGGCGCTCGGCACGCATCGTCCACGTCGGCAAGCGCGGCGGCTGCGTGAGCACACCGCAGGCGTTCATCGAGCGGCTGATGGCGGCCGAGGCGTTGAACGGCGAGCGTGTCGTGCGCCTGAAAGGCGGCGACCCGTTCGTGTTCGGCCGCGGCGGCGAGGAGGCCGCGCACCTGCGTGCACTCGGGCTGCGCGTCGAGGTCGTCAACGGCATCACCGCGGGGCTGGCGGCCGCGACCTCGATCGGCGTGCCGCTGACGCACCGCGACCACGCGCACGGCGTGATCTTCGTGACCGGCCATGCGCGCGGCGATGCCGCACCGCTCGACTGGGCCGCGCTCGCCGCGGCTGCGGCGCAAGGGCTGACCCTGGTGATCTACATGGGCATCGCGACGGTCGAGGCGATCGAGGCGGGGCTGCTGCAGGGCCTGCCGGCGGCCACGCCGGTGGCGATCGTGCAGCATGCCAGCCTGCCGCAGCAGCGCCACGCCTGCTGCCCGCTGTCCGCGCTGGCACGCACCGTTGCGGGCGAGGGCTTGAGCAGCCCGGCGGTCATCGTCGTCGGCGATGTCGCGGCGGCGGCGCGCGAGCTGGCAGCGCCTCGCGCGCTCGCCGACGCCGGGGCACGGCGCATCGCGTGAAGCGGCGCGTCGACCCGGACACTGCCGCCGCGCTGGCGGCGCAGCGGGCCCTCAGTTCGCGCCTTGCTCGAACGGCAGCGCCTCCGCGCGCCAGCGCAGCATGCCGCCGGCCAGATTCGCCACCTGCGAGAAGCCCGACTTCTGCAGCAACACCGTGGCCTGCGCCGAGCGCGCGCCCGACCGGCAGACCGTGACCACCGGGCGCGCCTTGTCGAACTCGGCACTGCGAGCGCCGAGTTCGGCCAGCGGCACCAGGCGCGCGCCGGGGATGTGGCCGAGCCCGCCGCTGAACTCGATCGCCTCGCGCACGTCGATCACCTGGATGTCCGTGGTGCGCCCCGCGAGGCATTCCTCGAGTGCCTCCGGCTGGATCTCCCAGATGCCGCCGAAGTTGCAGCTCAGCGGCGCCCAGGACGGGCCATCCGGCTGGGGTGCGGTCTGGTCGGGTTGGCCGCAGCGCAGGTTGGCGGGCACCGCGATGTCCATCAGCTTGGGGTGTGGCAGGCCCAGGTTGTTCATGTAGCCGGAGAAGTCCGCTTCATCGATGTCGCCGCCCAGGCGCGGGTTGAAGCGCTTCTCTTCCGCGACGCTGGTGACGGTCAGGCCGCGGTAGTCGTGCCCGGGGTAGAGCAGACAGCCGGGCTGCAGCGAGAGGATCTGCTCCCACACCGAGCGATAGAGTCGCCCGGGGCTGCCTTGCTGGAAGTCCGTCCGGCCGCAACCGCGAATCAGCAGGCTGTCGCCGGTGAAGGCCATGCTCTGGTCGTCGAGCACGTAGGTCAGGCAGCCGTTCGTGTGGCCCGGCGTGGCGCGAACCTCGACGTGGCGCGCGCCGAACGACACGCGGTCGCCGTGCCTGAGCAGGCGGTCGGCGTTCGCGGCCGCCGACGATTCGGACACCATGATCCGGCTGCCGCTGCCGGCCTTGTGCAACCACGCCCCGGTGACGTGGTCGGCGTGCACGTGCGTGTCCAGCGTGGCGAC